>Ga0256407_10000098_pt1 | contig 213202 bp, 207 predicted proteins | sample RumenRJG_04DNA_FD_193489 | JGI IMG/M metagenome (GOLD analysis project Ga0256407, IMG submission 193489) | Bovine rumen microbial communities from Lethbridge, Alberta, Canada - RJG_04 | ecosystem: Host-associated > Mammals > Digestive system > Stomach > Rumen | place: Canada: Alberta...
CACTACTAATACTTATACACAAATGACAGGTATACCATATGGATTTTATTATGGTTCTGCTATAGCTATAGGTAATGATATATATTTATTAGGTGGAGCTGATAGTAATTATAATAATTATAAATATAATACTACTACTAATACTTATACACAAATGACAGGTATGCCATATGGATTTTATTATGGTTCTGCTATAGCTATAGGTAATGATATATATTTATTAGGTGGGGATAACAGTAAAACCAATAATTATAAATATGATACTACTACTAATACCTATACTAAAATGGCTAATATACCATATAATTACCATAATGGTTCTGCTGTAGCTATAGGTAATGATATATATTTATTAGGAAGCTATAATGGCGATTGTTATAGAAATAATTATAAATATAATACCACTACTAATACTTATACTAAAATGACTGATATACCATATGATTTCTATAATGGTGATGCTGTTATTATAGATAATAAAGTATATCTATTAGGAAGTTACTCATCTCCAAAGTTTAATTATAGAATAGATTTTACTATATTAGATAAGAACTCTATAGTATTTTTGAATTCTGACATGCCTTATAAATATAGAACAAAAATGTTTAACACCCCTTATGGAGTATTAAATTATCAACATTTTGAAGATGTTATTATGACAGATGAAAACGGCAATAATGCTAACGTAGAAGTATATATAGGTAATGGTACTGAATGGACTAAAATATCAGCATAATGTATTCCAGTATATCGTATAGATATACTGGATTTTTACCACTTAAACATATTAATATTATAAAGAAAGGAGGAATTATATTATGGCAAAACTTACTAAGAAACAAAGACAAGATATAGAAGCTTTAATATTAGAAGTGTTTTATACTATAGATAAATCAAATACTAATACAGATCATTATAAGAAACTATTTGCTAAGATGACAGATGATCAATTCTATAAATTTATATCTGCTAAATTCCCATATAGATTTCATGAGAAACCATTTGTCACAGAACCATCTATGCATGAATGTAGAGTAGCTTTAGAAAAGATAGGAAAAGAACCTTTATATTGTAAAGTAAACTTACCTTATCTGTATACTAATAAAGATGGTGTACCAGTAAATACTAGAGAAACATTAGTAGTATGGATACCATTAAAGAAAGTTAAACAGTTTTTAACTAAGAAGAACTCTATGTCTATAGATATATCTACAAGAGATATGAAGACTGGTTTATTAACTGGTGTAGATAAGAATGGTAAAACATCAGATAGAGAAATGGAATCATTAGCTGTTGCTGGATTAGATGCTACTATAAATGAATTCTCTAAATATAGAGCAGATTCTATGAATGCTAAGAATGAACTATATAATTTAATAAATATAAATGGTACTGTTACTCAGAAAGAAGTACCAGTAGATATAGATGATTCTTTATCTAAGAATTTATTAAATACTTATCTTATTGGATCTGGATTCAATTCTAATTTAATCAATCAGGGTTATTACTTACCATATACTATAAAGAACAAGCAGAAGAAGATTGAAAGGAAGTAATATATATGCAGACAACATTGAGAATTTATAGAGAAAGAGCACATAGACATGATTGTAATTCATCTGAATTTATTAGACTTCTTACATTAGCAGATACTATCTATAAGCAAGAAGAAGTTACAATATTTCAATTAAATTCATATAAACAAGAATTACAACGTTCTGATATAAGAGATTATGACAATGCATTAATGGATGCATATTATTATGCTAGAGAAGCTATATATGAATTAGAGAAGAAAGTAATTAAAGAGTAAGTATTATACTTACTCTTATTTTTCTATGATACTGTAATATATTATAGTATTTGTAAAACTTCTATATTTCAATTGTATATTATTATCTTGACATAATCAAATAATATATAAAGGAGGATGATTATTATGTCACTTAAGGATAAAGCCAGTAAAGCAGCCTGGCTTTCAGACGAGTGTGCGAAGTTATACGACGCCACTTGTCGTCTTGCTGCTGGTCAATCTACAGTAGAGGAGGTGGAAGCTACCATTAATTTAACCTCTACTGCAACTGCTGATGAGTATTACGATGTATTGGATTATGCCAATGCCGTAATCTCATCTGTAAAGAAAGAGGCTTAAGTCTCTTTCTTTTTTGTCTTTATAACATTTTATACAATTATATATTATTATCTTGTGTGTCGAGATAGTGACACAGTTTTTTATATTAGGAGATGGTCGATATGAAGACATCAAAATTAAGACGTATTATAGATAGTATGAAACTAACTATAATACCACTTAAAGAAGATATTATAACAGTAATGGAGGTGATTAAAGAAATACATAAATCAGGTGATTATACAAAATCAGATAAAATGCGTAACTTAACAGATTCTGCAGCAATGCTATTAAGATATTTAATAGATAACTGCTATACTAGCAAATACTTTGATTATACATTTATAATGGAATCAAAAAATATACTTAATGATTATTTTGATAATACACATATTGATGCATTTAATAAATATAAAGATGCATTGCATGAATACCTATTTGGTGAAAAATATAATAATACATATTTCTTATGTAATGAATATCATATTCAACCACATAAACGATTATTACCATATCATTATAACGACACTTTATTAATACTAGCAATGAGTGATTTAATAAGAATATTTTATGATTACATATTTCTTCTTAATAGAACCATTAAGAGCAAATCACAAAAGTATAATTATCAAAGAGGAAATAAATTTATATTAGAAAAATTCTTTACAGAAACATATTCAGAAAATAAAGTGCAAGATCATTATTTATTTAGATTAGAGAAAAATGAAATAATAAGTAAATATGTAACATATGAAAATATAAGCAAATACATAGAATCTAGCGAAGTGAATACTATTATATCAGACATAGAAGAAAATTCAATGATGCTTAGAAATACTAATGATTATGGAGTTAATTTTAAACAAATGATGCTAAAGTTAAATATACAAGAAGATATTTGTGAATCTGATTGGTCATTTTATGAATCTATTTTATTATGTAAAAGTATAAAATATTATTATGCATAAGTATAAAATAACCTATTTGATAACACATATGTAATACTTTTAAAGGAGGTGAATATTAATGTACAATGAAAATGAAATAGGTGTTATCAATGAAGTTGGTGATTTAGGATTAGGCTATACACCTTTAACTGAATCAGAAAAAGAAATGTTAAAAGAAAAAGACAACGGTAAAGAGGAATAAACCTCTTTACCCTATACCAAAGATTATTTAATTATATTATACACCTATAATAAAATAATCAAAGTCTAAAGCAGAGATTAATAATAAAAAGGGAGATGTTAACGACATGAAGTCAAAAGCAAAAGTAAAATCGGTAAAGATAAAAGAAACTATAATAAAAGGAATAATGAAAAGAAGAAGCATAATATCAGTAATGATATTAACTGGAGCACTTATATTAAGCTATAATGGTGTAATGAGTCTTAAAGACTTAGTACATGCTAAAGATAATAAAATAGCAGAATTAGAAGAACAAGTGCAAAATCTTCAAGAAGAAGTTGATTTTAAAGATACAGAAAATCAAGCTTATATGGATTTATATAATGATAATGAATCTACTATAAAGACAATGAAGATGGACAAAGACAATTTAGAAGATGCATTAGCATCAGCTAAATCTGAATTAGAAACAGCCAAGAAAACAATATCAGCATCCAAGAAATACTCTACAGATAATCTATCAAGAGGTGATGTATCTGAGAAATCTCTTAAAGATTATGAAATATTGAGTGTTGAAGAGATGAATGATTTTATAAATAGAAGAGCACCTGAGAATTCTCCATTTAGAAATAATGGTGAAATATTCTTAGAAGCTGCTAAACAATCCGGATTAGATCCAAAATATATTGTTGCTATTGCAGGATTAGAGTCTTCTTGGGGAAGATCAACTATAGCTAGAGAGAAGAATAACTATTTTGGAATAACAGCTTATAATAATGATCCATATAATAGTGCTAAGTCATTTAGCTCAATGGAAGATGGAATAGTAAATGGTGCTATATGGATTAAAAATAACTTTGTAGACAAAGGTAAGACTAATCTAGTATCTATGATATGGGGAGGTTCTGCTTATTGTCAAACAGATGCAGGTCAACCAAGTCAATCTTGGATTGATAATATAACAACAATAATAAAACCATAAGGAGTTGATTTAAGGTGTTTAATAATAATATTATACATGGAGATGGTGTAACTACAGATAGTGTAGTTACACCTAAACAACCATTTGCTAATGATCCATTAGTAAATGATATTGAATTTGATAATCTTATACAAGAATACAAGTTTAATAAAATGAAGTTAGATGAGGCATGTGATTTATTATCAAAAAGAATGGATTACATTATATCTAAAGCATATATATCAGATGTAGGCAATATATATAAAAATGTATTCTCTAGTAATTATTTTTTGAAATGTTTCAGAGAGATAATATATAACCCAGAGAAATATGATGTATCTGGTATATATGCCCATTCTAAATATGAAATATATAGTTTACTATTACGACCATTCAATGATTCTTTATTATATGATAATATCTATTATATCAATATTATAGATATATTAAAGAGATTTGATAATATAGAGTATATGAATGCATATAATATAATATTTAGCGATAAAACAACAACAGGTTTATTATTAACTAGATATTCTAGCTTTAATAAAAGAGAATGCGTACAAGTTACAATGGATTACATTATAAATAAATGCCCATGGCAAAATAGACAAACAGAAAAGAATATCATACAAGCTTTGTTTACATTAGATTATTATGATGAGATATTCTTATATTTAATGACACAATCATCATATAGAAGTACTAATTATAATAAATATGAATCTCAACTTGCTGTACTTAGATATATTATATCAGTAATGGAAGACTTACCAACATACGTTACAAAGAATATAATATTACCATATGCTGAATATTTAAAGATTAATGGAATAGTTGCTAAGATAAGAACATTTATAGATATAGACATTATAATGAATGAGGAATCCACACCAAACTGTTTTAAAGCTTTAACTGCTTTAGAATATGACGGATACTCATTTAAATAGGAAGGATAGAGATATCCTTCTCTTTTTATTTTTTTATTTCAAATAGAACTTATAAGTATTAAATATATAAGGAGGTATGTATAGTAATGAGTTTACTAGCAGAAAGATTTAGAGAACAAGTATCTAAACTAAAAGATTATAATATGAAAGTAGAGTCAGATTTCTCTGTTGGGTATTCAACTGGATTTCTATCATTTGATTTTAGAAATGGTACAATAGTACATGCAAAGAATGAAGCAGGAATACCATTGACTTATTATTCTGTAGGAATTACAGATGGTTCAATGGTAATGATTATAGGAAGGTCAGGTTGTGGTAAAACAACTTGGACAATACAAGCAGCGGCTAATATAGTAAGACCTTTTAGAACTTCTTGCATATTTCATGATGACATAGAAGGTGGTATTAATGACTCTAGACTTGAACAATTAACAGGTTTTGTTGGAGAAGAGTTGAAAGGAAGATATATTATAAGAAATGTAGGTATAACTACAGAAAACTTATATCAAAGAATAAAGATAATATATGATAATAAGAATGATCATAGAGAAGATTTCTTATATGATACAGGTTTGTATGATACTAGAGGTAATAGAATAATGAAACTAGAACCTACAGTATATATACTAGATTCATTAGCATTATTAACACCAGAGAAATTTGCTCAAGAAGATGAACTAAGTGGTCAAATGAGTACAACTGCTACAGCTAAAGCTACAGCTATGGTATTTAGAAAGATAGTTCCAATGCTTAAATCTGTTAATATAATATTCATGGTAATAAATCATATCACTCAGAAGGTAGATATTAACCCTATGCAGAAGAAGAAAGCACAAGTATCATATCTTAAACAAGACGAAGCACTACCAGGTGGTAATACTCCAGTATATCTTGCTAATAACTTAATTAGATTTGATGATGTAACTAAGTTAAAAGAAAAAGATGGCTTTGGTGTAGATGGTTCTATAGTAGATTTAGGTTTAGTTAAATCTAGAACTAATAAAGCAGGACAAGCCGCATCTTTAGTATTCAATCAAGACATGGGATTTGACCAAGAGTTATCTTTACTACAATTATTAAAAGATAATGGTAGAGTAAATGGTGCAGGTGCTTATTTATATATAGGGGACCATTCAGACATGAAGTTCTCTCAAAAGAAGTTTAAAGAGAAACTAGCTACAGATCCAGAATTTATGAGAGTAGTACAACAAGAAGTTATGGATGTATTAAGATTAATAATACCAGATACATCTCAAGAACAAGCTCAACAACAACAAATGTGTGCGGCTATGAGTTCTACTATATTAAATGAGATGAATAATGTTACAGTATAGAGGGGGATTAAAGTATGAAGATATTCTTCGATACAGAATTCACAGGACTTCATAAAGGGACAGAGTTAATAAGTATAGGAATGGTAGATGAAGTAGGTAGAACTTTTTATGCTGAATTCAATGATTATGATAAAAATCAAATAGAAGATTGGATAGAAGATAATGTAATATCTAATCTTCTATTTGAAGATCAAGTAAAGTTCTTTAGAGAAAGTCAAGATACTATGATTACTAATTGTAAAGGTAATAAAGAGTATATAAGAAAGATGTTATTAGACTGGCTAGAAGTATACGATACAATAGAATTTGTATCTGATGTATGTCATTATGACTTTGTATTACTTATAGATTTAATATCATTTAATGCGTTAGATTTACCTAAGAATATTGCACCAGTATGTATAGATATAAATCAAATGTTAATGGAGCATTATAGCATGGATGCTAATACTGCATTTGATATAAATAGAGAGAGAATAATAGAAGTAGATGATGATAATAAGCATAACTCTCTACATGATGCTAAGGTAATAAAAGCAATATACAATAAAATTACCAATGAATAATTAAATTATATATTATATACAAGTATGCAAGTACTTGTATATAATTTTGTAAAAAGGAGGATATAAATTTTTATGGCAGAAGGAAATATGAACTTTGTTCAAGACATGGAAGAAGAAGCAAAAAGAATAACAAGTTTAGAGCAAATGGCTGGAAAAGGATTGATGATGCCATTTAATCCATCAAATTCTGGTCCAAGAAAAATAATGCAATCAACCTTTGTAGAACATCTATTATCATTAGAAAATCCAGAGCCACCATTAATTGGTACAGGTTATGAATTTAGATTTGGCGAACATTCTTCATCTTATAATATAGCTGAAGATGATTTTGCTATACTGCATAGAATAGAGAAGTTTAGTTTTGCACATGGTAATCATTATTTTCTAATTATTCAAAACCATAGGACAGGAGAATATGATGTTATTGAGAGAAAGTCTTATAAGTACATCGGAGAGTCTTATACCTATAGTTATAACAATTCTTATTTAGATAAGAAATCTGTAGGAGATGTTATACAGAAAGGAGATGTATATCAGAAGAGTACTGCGTTTGATGAAAATAATAATAGGCAGGATGGTGTTAATCTTCTTACTGGATATATATCTTGCGAGCTTAATAAAGAAGATGGAGTCATAATATCTGAAACAGCTTCTAAGAAATTAGCAGCTCCTACAATGAAAATGGTAAATATCATTATTAATGATAATGATATACCAATAAACCTATATGGGGATGACAGTTGTTATAAATGTATGCCGAATGTAGGTGAGTATATTCAAAATGGAGTATTACTAGCGTTAAGAAGAAATAAGAAAGATGAAGCCTTATTCAGTCAGAGTAGAGAAAGACTAAGAGGAACATTCATCTCAGATGATCAATTCTTAGCACAAGGACAAGTAGTTGATATTGATATATATTGTAATAACCCAGAGTTATTAGCAACTTATGAATACAATGATCAACTAAGATATTATTATGATGATGATATGAGGTTTAGAAGAGAATTCAATTCTAAAGTAAGACCTTATATCTTAGAAAGAAAGTGTAGTTATAGACTACAAAAGATATATTATAATAATGAAAAGATATTAAATGGAGGACAGTTTATAAGAGATGCTAAACCACCTTCTTTTGTATCACTTACATTATATGTAAAGGATGTAATAGATGCTAAACAAGGAGATAAAATAGCAAATAGATATGGAGGTAAAGGTGTTATATCTGTAGTACTTCCAGATGAAATGATGCCTATGTTATCTAATGGAGAAAGGCTAGAATGTATACAAAATCCAGAGGGTTGTCCAAATAGAGAAAATCCAGGTCAGTTATTTGAGCAAACTATAAATCAAGTTGGTTCTAGAATAATTGATTATATAGGAGAAGCCATATTACATCAAGATGAATGTCTAGAGCTATATCTAGAATATCTTAAAGAGGTATCTCCACAGCAATATATAGAGATAGTAAAGTATTTATCTGAATCAGATTTAACAGAAGATGATAAGCAATATTTATTAAATTCTGTTTTAGATGATAATGGAATAGCTGTATCTTTAAGACCTATTACAGATAATATGTCTTTAGATAAATTAGCATCTTTAATTCATAAGTTCCCATTTGCTAAGCCTTATACTATTACTGTACCACAAAGAGATTCTAATGGTAATATAAGATATATCGAAGCTAGAAGACCAATAACCTGTGGTAGAATATATATGTATAGAATGAAGCAATATGCAGAAGAGAAATTCTCTGCTGTTAGTTTATCTGCTACTAATAATAAGAATGAGAATAGCAGAACTTCTAAGAAGAACTTTAAATCTATATATGCTAAAACACCTATAAAGTTTGGAGAAATGGAGTCAGGAGACTTATCTCATATGGGTGTAGAGAATGTAATAACTGGTTTGATGCTGTATTCTGCATCACCTTGGGGAAGACGTTTAACTGAAGAACTTATAACAGGAGACCCATTTGATGTAGACGTTAAATTAGATGATAGATCTAGAAATAGATCAGTAGAGATTCTTAATGCATATCTTACTACTATAGGATTAAAGTTAGATTTTGAGAAAGTTCCTAAGATAAAGAAAAAGATATGGAAGAGAAAAATACTTACTTTCCATAAATCACCAGAGAATATTGGTAAGAAGAAGAAAGTATGGCATAAACTAAATGCTTGGGAAAAACCAGATATGAGTCTTGTTAAGGGAGACGGGAAGCTTCATATTTGGAAGAAATCTGTATTTAAACATAAGAGGTAGGTGAAAAAATATGGATGAAATGAGTTTTGTATGTAATATAAGAGATAGATTGCTGAAAGGCGATCTATCTTGTATTACATCAGAATCTATTAAAGATATAAATGATATTAGTATGAGATTTCTTAATGGAGAAGACAATCTAGCAGAAGTAGTAAGAGAGATTATATTGATATCTAATATATTATATAATAACACAGATAAATCTAGATTGCCTCTAGATGATGGGGTATATGATATATTATTAGAGAAGACTAAAAAATTCTGTGAAGTTCAAGTAGGAGCTCCTAATGTATACTTCGAACCATCAGAGCAAGAAAGATTCAACCTTAAGAAAGTATGGGTTCAAAAAGAGCCTATAAATACTGAAGGTATGATGTTTTATGAAGAGCTATCTCAAGCTCCAAAGCCTAATATGCTAAAAAAGATATGGAATAAATATCACGAGATACCTGTAAGAAGAGTAGGAGATGCTGTTCATCCTTATCCAGAATTAGCTGGTACTTTGGATAAGTGTAAGTTTGTATTAAATAAAGATGCAGTAGAAAAAGGAGTCTTTGAAGATAGTAATGTAAAAGTATTAGAAAGAGATTTCTTTGGAGCAAATATTATGAATGGGATACTAGATCCTAATAGAGTATATAATATGGACTTAGAATTAAAATATGATGGTGTATCTGTAGAAGCAGATGTATCTAATCGTATAATATCAGCAAGAAGTAGAGGAGATGCTAATAAAGGAATAGCTACAGATTTAACTCCTCTTTTAGAAGGATACAGATTTAGAAATGCTGAAGGTAAAGTAGATGATAATGATGTATTCGGAATGCAGTTTGAAGCTGTAATGTCTTATTTCAATTTACAAGTATTCAATGAAATGAAAGGGATACAGTATAAGAACTGTAGAACTGCTATATCTGCATTATTCTCATCTACAGATGCTCTAAAGTATAGAGATTTAATAACTCTAGTACCAATAAGAACTAGTTTAGGTATAGGTAGACAAGAAGAGGTAGAGTTTATAAATAAGTATTATAATAATGGAGAGTATCTAAGACATGTATTTATCAAAGGTACATTATCTCAATTATTGTATTCTATCTATATATTTTCTAAAGATGCAGAATATTTAAGACCTTATATGCCATTTATGTATGATGGTATTGTTGTATCATTTATGGATGAAGATGTTATAGAAAGACTAGGTAGAGTGTCTAATGTAAATCAATATCAGATGGCAGTAAAGTTTAATCCTTTAAAGAGACTTACAATCTTTAGAGGGTATGATTATACTATAGGACAAAATGGTAAGGTTACTCCAATGATTCACTATGATCCAGTAGAGTTTTATGGTACAATACATGATAAGTCAACTGGTCATTCTTATAAGAGATTCAAGGAATTGGATTTAAGATATGGAGATATAATAGAAGTAGAATATGTAAATGATGTTATGCCTTATGTATCTAAACCAATGAATAGCGAAAATCAACAGAATGCAGTAAATCCACCAATACCATTTATAGATACATGTCCATCTTGTGGAAGTAAATTAGTTATATCTGATTCTGGTAAGGAAGTCTTATGTATTAATAAAGAATGCCCTGCTAGGAATATTAAGAGAATAGCTTCTCTTATGGCTAAACTTAATCTTAAGGACTTCTCTGAAGCTCAAATAGCTAAGATAGGAAAATATAGTTTATCTGAGATGCTTAGTTGTACTAAAGAAGATGTAGAGTTCTTAGGAGATATAACTAGTGATAAATTCATAGAAAGAATGAATTATATAAAGACAGCTCCAATATATGATTATAATCTTATAGGAGCTTTGGGTTTTGAAGATATAGCTGTGGAGAAGTGGAAACTTATCTTACATCAATATAGCTTATTGGATTTATATAATATGTATCTATCTAATCCAGAACAACTAAAGTTAGACCTTACTAAGATAAAAGGTATTGGCCCTAAGATATCAGAGACAATAGTATCTGAGATGGAATTCTTTATGAAGGATATACAATATATATTACAAATGAATAATATAATAATATCTAAAGGAATGAAACTTGGGAAGAAGATAAGATTTACTGGTGTTAGAGATTCAGAATTAGTAAAAGTATTATTAGACAGAGGACATTCTGCAGGGGAAGGTGCTATAACTAAAGATACAGATATTCTTATAGTACCAGATGTAAATCATGTAAGTTCAAAGACTAAGAAAGCAGTACAATATGGAATTCAAATTGTACCATTACAAGAGTTCATAGAGAATATGGATTCATACTTAAAGTAATAGTGAAGCGTAAAAAAATATTACGCTTCTCACATTTAAATAAGGTTATAATTATATATTATAATTAAGATAAATAAATATCCAAAAAATAAAGGGAGGAAAATTAATATGGAAATTAATTTAAACGACACTGCAATACCAATAAATTATTTGCAGTTGCTAAACACAAAAAATATAGATTGGGATAAAAAGGATACACAGGTAGTATACGATATAGTATTCACAACTATGGTTAATGTCTTAGTATCTAATAAGACTCCAGAAATCCCATTAAAGTGTGTAAAGATAGCAACATTAGAAGGTGAATTATTATTAGGAGCAATATTAAAATTCACTCCTAAAGATGATGAACCAACTCAAGGAACTTGGGAATTAGAATTCTCAACAAATGAAAAAGACTTTGATAAGATCACAAATATCTTATCTACTGATTTACAATTCCAAAGTGCATTTAGCTTAACTGCAATGAATGACTATTCAGTATCTTTAGAAGGTCCACATTGGACAGAAGTTCTATGCGAATCAGCTTGTAGAGTTCTACTAAATTGGCTAGATGAAAATGCAACTAAGAAAGAAGAAGTATCAGTTATACTTCCAAATGTATTTAAAGCTACAGTTACAGTAGAAGGTGATTCTAAAGAAAACTTTAGAAAAGTAATTAGTATTATTCCATTAGAAAAATTGACTCATATAATTAAAGCAGAATAATAAATGTAAACAACTCGTATGTGTAAGCATACGAGTTTAATTTTTTATAGAGGTGAGAAATATTATGAAAAAGATCTTTATAAACGATGAAGTCTATGATGTAGTAGAGCCAGAGGCTTATTACAGTAATAAAAAGTACTATGAAAAATCCAATGTAGCTATAGAAAAGGATGGTATAGTATATCCTATTATACCTAAATATTCTAAAGAACCTGGTGCAGTAGATAAAACTGTATGGTTGGAATTTAGAGATCCACCAGAAGAAGAGAAAGATAAATATTCTACAAATAATATACTAGATTTTGGAGCAGCTAAAGACTTAGCAGATATATATAAATTAAATGAAGAATATTCTGCTATAGAAAGAAGAATAATGACAGACCCAGAAGATAACTTTAAGCCACCTGTTTCTAAACAAGATTCTCCAGAAATGATGGCTTTAAAACAAGCAGTTAGTGATAAGAATATAAATATAAAAGCTTATGAGAGAAGGTTTGGACCTACTTATGAGAATGATATAAGAATATTTAATGGTCATAAAATCACTTTAAGAAAGTTAAGAGAGATGTGTAATGCATTAGACATTCAAGCTAAATTAACTTTATGCGATATATCTCCTGATGTAGAGAATCCTATGGGCACTGAAATAACTGTTAATATTACAGGAAAGGGGAAAGATCCAAATGAGGGTAACTCAATCTGAATTAATCAAAAGATACAATGATGAAAACCGAGAACAATTTAATCCTAAATTGTTTGAACGTAGTGATGACAAGTTAATAGAAGCTTTAGAAACAGCTATATTATCTTGCCAAAGAGAACAGAATTTTACTATAAAGGTGCAAAGCTTCACAGTAATAAAAGAATACTCAGCAATAATGGGTATTATGAAGTATTATGAAGATAAGCATGGACGTAATAGAAGAAAAAGAAAGGTCAATCAATATGATTATGTAGATCTTAAAGATTCTGATGTTATACTTCTAGTAGTTACTTATCTTATAGGAGCTAAAGATCAATGGAAGACATTAACTTCATATATCTTAGTACCTATAGTTGTAGAGAAGTATTACTATAAGATATTTGGGAATATGTATTCTTCAATATATCAAATAGTAGATGGTTCTGTTTATAATAATTCTTTAAAAGCAAATAGGAAATATCCAGCTGTGATAATGAAAACATTGTCACATCCTGTTAATATAAAGAGAACTAAGTATAAATTAAATACTATGGATGGAAGTATTTTAGAAGTAAATAATTATGAAGTATTAGTATTTAGAAAGAACTTTGGTATAATGAAGTACTTCCTTGCTAAGTATGGTATATATGATGTATTATATTTCTTAGGACTAAAGTATATAAATTATAGCTATACTGATGTAAAAGATGATAGTTTATATACATTCAAATTAGGTAGTATATTTATAACAGTTCCTAAGATACTATTTGATAATGATAAAGTAACTCAATCATTCATATATACTATGGTTACAGAGACTGCAGGTTCTTATGACATAGATGATATAGCTAGAAGAGAATTCTGGTTAAAGAAACTAGGAAAAGAATTTGGTAGCCCAGTACCTGAAAAAGGTATATCTATTCTTAATTCATTAGAAGCTATAAGAGATATCAATACAGTAAATGAATTAGGTATACCTTTAGAATATAAATATGATATATATTGTATTCTAAGATGGATTATAAGAGAATTTGATACATTAAAGAATAGAGATGGATTAGATTTGAAGTATAAGAGAATAAGACTAGAAGAAGTTATAGCTTCATTATATACTTTGAAACTAAATAAATCTATATATATGCTATCAGATTTAGGAAGTAAAGTTACTGTAGATAAGATAGAGAAGTTTATAAGAACAAGACCTACTTATCTAATAGAAGCTATATGCAAATGTAATCTATCTAGTTATAGAAACCTTGTAAATGATTTAGATGCTATAACAGCATTGAAATATACTTATAAAGGTGAAGGTGGAATAACAACTCCACAAATTCAATATAGACATGTACATCCTTCTCATATAGGAAGAGTTGATCCAGATTCATCAACTAAATCTGATCCAGGTATGAGTGGTGTATTATGCCCATTAGTAGAAACTTATAATGGTCATTTTAGTAATTTTAAAGAACCAAATGAATGGGAGGCTAATTATGCTAATTTATTAGCTATGTATGAACAAGATCATCATCCAATGAAGCGTATATTCCATTATAATGAAAAACAATTATTTGGATTTAAAGAAGTTCTTGAAAGGCATAATAGAGATTTAGAATTACTAAAACCAGTAGAAAGAAAAGTTGTTTTCAAGAGAACAGAAAATACTAATAGATACTGGGAAGAAGAAGACTATATTGAGCAAATAAGAAAACAGAATAATGAATATTTGAAACATCAGGAGGTAAAGAAAGATGAGTGTTAAATATTATTATATGTTTTCTGATAGACAATGCAAAGAGAAGACACAAATGAATAAAATTAATAAGAATATAGCAGTAACAGATAAAGTACTTGTCAATGGGAATTGGCAGTACTATACTGCTAGAATAACAGAATCAAATGTAGATAATTATCTTAAGCGTTATTCTGATGCTAAAGTAGTTTTAATATCAGATAATGCTAGAGTACTTTAAGGAGGTAATACTTATGATTAAAGTAATGACTCCTATAGATTATAATGATATAAGATGTCCTATATGTAAAGGACATCTTTATTATACTAAATCTAATATGACAGCAACTAAAGCAGATAATTCTGGAATACTTTCAGATACTCCAGATTGTTCTGTAAGTAAAGAAAATGTAAGATGCCAAAGATGTGGAGATGTATCTGCATTTTTTATAGCATTAAATGGAAGAATATTCTATAGAAATGCTGTATCTATTCCATATAAAGATACAGATAATCCATTCGGTAAATAATATTTAAAGGGAGAGATTGAAATGATTGACTTTAACAATAATGGATTTAAAGACATACTTGATATACTTTATAAAATATTTGTATCACCACAATCTAAATATTCTAGACCATCAAATGAAATATCCAGGACCATATATAATATAACTAATGTAGATATATCAGAAGCTAATTATATTTATTATGGCAAAGCAGATATGCTAATATTTAGAGTTAATAATGATACAATGAAAAATATTAATGAAAGTTATGGTGATTACTATAATGATAAATCAGTAATGATAGAGAAAGGATTCATGGCTGGTAAAGCCAGACCTATATTATTTTTAGATGAAAGTATATTAGAATACAATATGAAAGATTTTTATACTAATATCAAGACTGTTATATCACAATTACTTTCTGCTAATAAAGAATTAATAATATCTTTTGGAGATAAAGAAAGAGTACACACAATTTGTATGCTATTAGCTGTTATCTTTGTAGAATCTATATATGGTTCTGAATTTGATTTAGATGAATGTATAGATGATGAAGATGATATTGATAAGAAGATTGTTAAAGAAGCTTTAAATGAAGATAGAGATGAGCTATTTAAATATGGTAAAATATTTGGTATAATTATGAAATATACAAAAGAGCGAGGAGACAAAGACAATGATTAATATAGGATTTAATTCTAGATTATTATTTAATATAGCAGAAGAGGATAAGAGTTTTATAAAGAATACTTTTAACTTTACCTCTCAATATGATAATTGTAAATTATTTGTATTGGTTACTGATAAAGATAAGAGTATTAAAGAAGTAAAACAAGCTATACGTGATTTAGGTATTAATACAGATTCATATAAACTAGTAGATACTGATAATATAAAAGAAGCTATAAAGCATTATAATATAGTACAATATGTAGATACTAGAATAAATGAAGATGTTAAAGATATAGATTCTTTAAATAAGATAGTATTATCTAAACTATTAGAGTCTAATACAGAAATAACAGTATTGAAAAACTGGATGCAAATATTTACATTATTGAATATGATAGTAGTTACAGATGCTTATCCTAATAGAGAAGGTGTTAAAGATGCTAAAGATATGGAAAGTTCAAAGATATGATACATGTCACAATTGTAATGAACCTAGAGCTATAGAATGCTATGATGAATATGATGAACCTATAAGATATAGTATCTTATTAGATAAGTATCTTAAAGGGAAAGATATATCAGAAATAATAAACTCTAGAGTATTTACCATTATGAAGTGTTGTAAATGTGGAAAAGTTTATTGTATAGATTGGACTGGTGACTTTCCTAGACCATTAACTAATCCAATGAAGTTAGATTGGTTCCTGTTAAACTATTATAATAATAACAATATATTGTAAAAAAATATAATCAAAAAGGGGAGAATACACAATGTTATTCACAAATAAAACTTTGGAAGTAATAAAATTAGAACAAGAAAGAGTAGTTGAAATGGTTAATGTATATGGTCATAACAATACTCTACCAGTAGATGATTCTGTAAATGAAAAAGTTACTTATGTAAAAGATGGAGTTGTACATAAATATCTTGATATTAAAGATGGTGCTTTAGTAAGTACTAAGAATAACAAGATTACTATGGTATTAGACTCTTTAGAATATAAGTGCTTTAAATGTAATGGTAGATTTGAAGTAGCTGCTAATGATAAAGATAAGTTTACTAAAGAAAGTGAAATCAAATATAAGAATAGAACTGAAACAAGAACTTATGGGATTGATTTAGTATCTATTGATAAAGATGAGAAAATAGCTGTAGGTAAACTTACTATGACATCTGGTCTTACATTCTTCTTAATTAAGAATGGCAATGATTTAGTATTATTAACTCATAGAGCAGCAATTAGATATATAGATGATAATAAATTAGGTATAATTTTAAAAGATATAGAATTCGTTCAACTATAATTAAGAAAAGACTAGGAGAGATCCTAGTCTTTATTTTTCCGTAAAAAATAAAATGATTATATACTATAATAGTGTAATATGAATTGATAAGGGAGAGATTAATATGAAATTATACACATCCTATAAAGGATTCTTAGACAAATATTGGATTAGAAGTATTACATTTAGTAATGGAGAAGATTCATTATGTCTATCATTTAAACTTAATGCGGGAATGACAGATAAGTATGGATTCTTTAATTCTGTATCTAGTAGAGAAGTGGTTAATATGACTACATTAGATTTCGAAATAGGTAATAATAAAGAAACAAAAAGGTTTATTAAAGATTCTTATATATCTAGTATCTCAATAGTTAATACATCTGAATATCCTACTCTTGATTATATAAGAATATCAGATATAGTATTAAAGATAGGAAATATATTCAGAAAACCATTTAATATATCGCATGCTACTAAGATAGAATTAAAACCTTCATATAATATAAAGGATTAGTTATAGGCTAATCCTTTATTTTTTATATGTTCCTTAACTAATCTATAGAGGTGATTATATGAGATTCTTATGGTTTAAAGCAACCAACTATATTGGAATATACAATGGTTTAGGACTAAATGAAATAGAAATAGATTTTACTAAATGTAAAAATAGAATAATAATTATTAGAGGAGAAAATGGTTCTGGTAAGTCTACATTAGAGAATATGATAAGTTTATTACCAGATAATAACTTCTGTTATTTACCAGGTTTACCTGCAGGTAAAGAAGGCACTATAATAGATGGAGATATAATATATAATATGAAGATAATAAGTGGTATAAAGAGGAATGGCGATAGAGAGACAACTAAAGCTTATTTATCTAAGATAGTAAATGGAGAAGAAACGCAATTAAACCCTAATGGTAATGTGACTTCTTATAAAGAGATATTATTTGATGAGTTTGGATTAGACCCAAACTTTTTATCTTTGTCTTATATAGGATCAGAGAATAGAGGATTAGTAGATATGACCCCTTCAGATAGAAAGAAGTTTGTAAGTGCTATTATAAATACAGTAGAAGTATTTAATAATATATATAAGAAACTATCTAAGAAGTCTGCTTCATATAGAACTTTATTGAATAATATAGTATCTAAACTTAATTCTATTGGAGATGAATCATCTATTAGAATGTATCTAGTAGATATAGAGAATAGATTAAAAGTGTTAAAAGAGAATAAAGACAAACTTATACAAGATAAAGCAGAAGCTACTTCTAAAGTAAAGATATTAGATCCAGATGGTTCTATACAAAATAAGTATAATGATATATATAAAGATATAATAGATATTAATGCTAAGCTTAAAGATAAACTATCATATCTTAATACAAGTCTTGTAAATCTAGGATGTGATAAAGATACTACAGTAGATACCATTACTGTTTTATATAATAAGATAAAAGAATGTATATCTATATCGGAATCTAGATATATGATAGAAGAGAATAAGATAAATGAACTATTATTATCTAGAGAAGAAGAAGCTAAATCAATACAATCTAAGTCAGCTAGACTTGTTGCACTGCAATCAGACAATATAGCATCAAATCTAGATGATATGATTACAGATACACGTAATAAGGTAAGTATGTGTAAGAGTATTATAGACGAGATAGGAATACAAGATATAGATAATATATCTAAAGACGAATTTGTATTAGGACTTAATACTTTAAAAGAAGTAAAAGAAGCTATATCTGTATTTAAGTCTAATTATGACTCACAAATAATATTAGATGCATTATATAAAGATACACCAGATGTAGATAGTATGAATATAGAATTAGAAAGGCTTAATAATCAATTACTAAAAGCTAATTCTCAATTACAAGAGTACGAAACTCTAAAGAAGATAGCAAGTAAATTAGAATTAAGAGATTCTAAGTGCACTATAGATACATGCGGGTTTATAAAAGATGCTTTAGAAGCTGCTAAGTCTGAACCAGATAAGAATATATCTAGTTTGGTAGAAGAGATATCTTATCTAGAGGATGAGATAGCTAATAAGAATTTAGAATATAATGAAGCTTGTGATCTATTATCTTGTAAAGCTTCTATGAATTCATTCTTAAGAAATATAAATAATAGTATGAATATATTAAGAAAACTACCTGTAAGTGATATAGCTCTAGATAATGATAAACTTATTCATGCTATAGTAAATAACTATGATTTTAAAGAGATAGATAGGTTATATGGATATATAGAATTAGCAGATACTATAGATGAGTATAAGAGATATAAGAATACGCTAAATAATCTTGAAGCTGATTATAAGATATATAAAGCTAAGAATGATATAATAGATGAGATCTTGAAAGATATAGATGAACTTAATAAGAAATTAGATAGTATAAATCAATCTTTAGAAGATAAAAGAAATGAAGTAAATAAGCTTAAAGATGAAGTAGTTAGACACAAATCTAATTTAGTAGAATGTGAAGTAGTTATTAATCTATTTAGAGATATAAATGATCTAAGAAAATCTAAGCAAGAGTTAGGTAGTTCATTTGATAAGATAAAATCTGATATGATAGTAATAAAAGATAGTTTAGACGTATTAGATAAGATAGATAATGATATAGATTATATTAATAAACAGATAGAACCTTTAGAGAAAGATAGAGAGATGTATAATCATAATCTTCATTTATTATATGAATATACTCAAGAATTAGAAGAGTATAAAAGTAAGAGTACTAAAGTAGATATAATAAGAAAATATGCTTCACCAACAAAAGGTATACAGACTTTATATATAGACTTATATATGGATAAAATATTAGGCATAGCAAATAATCTATTATCATATTTCTTTAGAGGAGAATATACTTTAGGTAAGTTTATTATAAATGAGAATGAATTTAGAATACCATGTCTAAATAATGGTATAATGAATGATGATATATCTTCTATGTCTACTAGTCAGAAATGCATGATAAGTATGATTATATCATTTGCTTTATTACAATATTCATCTGGAAGATATAATATAATAAAACTAGATGAAATAGATGGAGGATTAGATACAGCTAATAGAGCTCAGTTTATGTCTGTTATAAATACTTATATAGGAATAATGAATATAGAGCAGTTATTCATAGTAAGTCATAATATAGAAATGGATTATTCTATGTGTGATGTAATACAACTTAGAAAGGTAGATAATGAACCTATAGACGGAAATGTAATATATGAGTATTTGTAAAACTCCTATATTACAATTGTATATTATTATCTTGACATAATACATATAATATAAAGGGAGGATGATTATTATGTTATTTACAAAAGAACAAATATTAGCTATAATGAAAAACATGTCATCATATGGTGACATGAATACAAGTGTTATAGTAACACTTTTATCTCAGATGACAGCAAGAGATATGGCACATGTTGTATACAAGTGTTATATCGAAAACGGACAGTTAAAAGATATTACTGATACAATAAAATCAGTAATGGAAGAAATAAAAGACGAATAGGATATTTCCTATTCTCTTTTATTTTTTGTTTAATACTCATTCATACTATTATTATTCAATACTACTAATTGATATGTAGTATCTAAGTCTGTATTTCTTGCTATTTGATTTCTTATATCTATTGTAGTATTCTCTAAGAACATAGCGTCTGGTTTATCTACATTAGGAATACTTTCTCCTGTAGTAGTATCTATTACATCAAACCATCTATTTCCTGTACTAGCATCATATACTACTACTGTTTTTACATTAGGATTGGACTCTAATCTCATCATATTTTGAGATGGATTTAAAGGTTCTTGTATATCATTTCCTATACCTACTGGAAGCATATTTATACTACCAGATTGAAGAGTCATATCTTGTGTGTTAAAACCTAAAGGATTTCCTCCTCCACCAATAGGAGTATTAATAAATGCTTGATACATATCCATAATTTTCTTATCTTCATCTTGAGATGTAGCAGCTGACATTCTAAGATCCTTTAATCTCTTCATTTCTAAATTATGACAATCTGTCATAACTTTATTCATTTCTCTTATGGCTGATACTTTTGTACTAATAAGAGTACTAGCTGTAGAAGATATCTCTGATATATAATCATACTTCTTTTTTAATGTCTTAGATGATCTTATAGTAGTTAAATCTGTTTGTAAATCATTTTGCATCATATCTATTTGATTCACAGATCCCTTAAGCATATTATTAGTTTCAGCATAAGTATCTAAATATGGCTTATTAGATTCAGCCATAGATAATTCTCTATCTGACTTTTCTACTTCTAAGAAATCATTCGCATTATCTAATTTCTTCTTTCTTGGTCTACCTCTTTTTTTCTTTTCTTCTATTGGTCCTGCAGTACTTACAACACCAACATCTTCATTCTGTAAAGACTTTGCATGTTTTAAAAAACCACCAGAGTTTCCTAGAGTAACTTCAGGTTCTGGAGATTCTTCTCTGTTAAATACTTTTTTCATATTATAACCTCCCTTAATATAGTATAATAGTATGTTGTACTATTAAAATTTTCTAAATTAGTTTTTAATTATATATTATTTAATAGAATGATGAATATAAATTATAAACCATATTACGAAGGAGTGATAAGAAAAAATGAATAAAAAGAAATTAGATAAGATTAAAGCTAGAAAAAATAATAAGAATATATAAGAAAGGAGAAATGGTAATGAGGTATTTGGCAAATGCATTCTCACTTCAAATGCTAAGTAGTAATAAAATGTCAGATATACGAATTAAGAAGATTACAAAGGAAAGAGCGATAAATATACTAAAATCAAAAAGAAGTCGTGTAGATGATAAATTGCATATTGTATTTGATGGTAGTACAGTTAAATCAACAATAGGACACGAAGAGTTAACAAAGTTTTTGACATGTGAATTAGGTACAGAAGTGCCTTACAACAGAGTAGGTCTTAATTTAAGACCAGAAGATAGTATAGTAGTAGCACAAATAACAGGTGGTAGAGTAAATGAAGATACAGGAATATCATTCGATACCATAGCATATTTCTTAGTAGAAATGAAAGCAGATTGGCATGCATATTTCTATAAGGATAATAAGTTAGTATTATGCGAAGATTTTAAGAGTATGACAAAAACAGATGCTTATAAGAAATTGAATAGCTATCTATTAAATAGTAAGATAAAGAACTATGATGATTTAGACTTTACTTATACTATTTAACTACAGCTATAACAAAATAATGTAAATAAATATTTAGGAGGCTTTAAACAATGAGTGAAGAATTTAATAATCAAGAAGAAGAATTAATAAAAGAAAGTATTAAAGAAGAAGGACAAGAGGAAATTTCTATATATGAAGAAGTACCTGATGATGTAGAAGTTAAAGAAGAAGACAGATTAAAGTGTGAATACGCTGATAACTTGGGATTAGAAGTATATAATATAAAGGAATATCCACATGAAATTCCTGGAACAGATAAAATATCTACATTATGGGCTAGAAGTAAAGATATAGATGATAATAAATTTATAGCATTTTCTGGTATAAATTGTGAGCTTTCAATGAAAGTAGCTTTTGTTAATGCTTTAAGTGAAGATCATAAAGATATATCAGGATGTGTAATAGTAGAAGTATTTAGAAATGGCGATCTATTATATAGACAACAAGATGCTAATCTAAATTTGTTAGCTATGTCTAGTCAAATCTTTGATAAGATAGCTAGTTCACCATTAAACTTTGCTGATGATGATTATGCTAAGAATATAAAATATAGAAAAGTATATTTTATGAATCAACCTGGAACTATAGTAGCATTTAATAATGATAATTATAATTTAGAACTAACTATAATTCCAGATAATGCAGAAAGATTTAGTATATATGGAAGAGAATTTGAAGATAAAGAAATTAAGATTTCTGCATTAGATGATAGATTACACATAGTAGAAAAGTAATATATATAGAGTATGATAGAAATATCATACTCTTAATTTTTTATAAAAGGAGATAAATAATAATGAGTGATATAAACCTAGAGAATAAGTATTTTAAGGATATAAAGAAACTAAAAGATATTGCAGATGAAACTAAAGAAATGACTCAATCTAATATAGATGATATCAATACTCGTATGAATAATATGACAAATCTATTAGCACATATGCATACAGATATGGAAGATTTTAAATGTAGATATGAGAATACTGATATAAAGATAGATAGTGTTAAGAATATATATTTTAAGAATAAAGTATCAGTAGATAGAAATATGCGTAGATTGAAAGATCAATGCAGACAATATAGAATAGTATTAATAATAGATACTATACTTATATTTGGATTATTAACAGCCTTATTAGCAATGAAAGGGATGTAATTATATATGTGTGATATTAAATATTATAGTGAGATAACTGATATATGCGATAAATATCTTAATGATAAAGCAAAAAGTATAAGTAAGAGTCTAGACCTAAATCTAGCAAATTACATAATGTATTGGGGTACTTATAATGGAATAACAGAATGGGTTATAAGATTCCCTGGAGCTACTAGAGGTAAAATAGTAGTAGATAAAAATGATATTATAAAAGAGATATGTATATATGATGATATATATGATACAAATGACATATATGAAGAAGGACTAGATGATGAGTTACAAAAGTTTATTGGGACTAAATTGAAACTTAAAGTTAAAGAAGAGTAATAATTGTGCTCTTCTTTATTTTTTATGTCTCCAACAACATTTATATAGATATCTAATCATATGATATTACATTAAATTAAGAAAGGAGCACACAAAATGTTAAAAAGATTTCCAATAGGTTCAGATGTAACTTTAATGAATACATTATACACATATCCAAAAAGAGATGATGAAACTGGTAAATGGGACAAAGGTTCTATGACACTTATATATAAAGATAATACTACTGGTAAGAAATATACAGAATGTATAGAAGATCCAGATTATGAATTTTATATACAAGATACTAAATATCTAGAAAATAATGAATTCTTCTATGATAAGAAAGACTTGAAGATGATAAAGACACCATTTAGAGAATTAGAAAAGACTATAGCTAAATTAACTAATAATGAAAATTTCTATAATAATAATGTAAAGAGTGGACAAAGAAGAGATAATAAGAAACTACATCTAGTGCACTCAGTATTTAATTCAGATATGAATATAGAAGATCATTATAGATTTAGATTTGATAAATTATATGAGAATGAAATAACTCCTATATCTAAATTCTATTTCGATATAGAAGCAGATACTATAAATATGGTTGGAGACTTTCCAGAACCAGGAGAGTGTCCAGTAAATGCAGTATCTACTATAGATGATAGTACTAAGACTATTAAAGTATTCTTATTAAGAAATAAGAATAATCCATTGATAAATCAATTTGAGAAAGACATACAGACTGAAGAAATGTATAATGAACTAATAGAGTTTATTAAATATGCTGTTGGTGGATACAAACAATTTATCCGATTCGGATTAGATAAATTTCATGTAGAGTTTAAATTCTATGATGAAGAATTAGAAATAGAACTTCTATATGATTTATTCTATTATATCAATACAATACAACCAGATTTTGCATTAGCATGGAATATGGCATTCGATATTCCATATCTTATGGCAAGAATAGAAAACCTTGGAGGAGATCCAAAAGAATTCTTATGTCATCCAGACTTTGAAAATAAGATGTGTGAATATTATATAGATGAAAGGCATAAGAATGAATTTGCTGAAAGAGGGGATAGAGCTTATATATCATCATATACAGTATATCTTGATCAAATGATACACTTTGCATCAAGAAGAAAAGGTCAATCAGCATTTCAATCATTTGGATTAGATTACATAGGAGAAACAGTAACGCATGTAAGAAAGCTAGACTATTCTCATATTACTACTCAATTAGCTAAATTACCATATTTAGATTATAAGACATTCGTATTCTATAATATAATGGATACTATAGTACAAAAATGTATAGAAGTTAAGACTGGTGATATAGACTATGTATTTAGTAAATGTATGGTTAATAATACTAGATATGATAAATGTCATAGGCAAACAGTATACTTAGTTAATAGAGCTACTAAAGAATTTAATAAGTCTGGTTTAGTTATAGGTAATAATACTAATAAATTTAATGATAAGCCTACAGAAAAATTCCCTGGAGCTTTTGTAGCAGATCCTAGAAAGTTAAAAGATAATGCTAAGATGAGTATTAATGGAGTAAAAGTTAATCTATTAAATAATCTAGACGATTATGATTATAAATCACTTTATCCTAGTATAATGAGAGAATTTAATACTGCTCCTAATACTCAAATAGGTAGAGTGTATATAGATCAAAAAGTATATGATAAAGAAAATCCTTTTGATAATCCATACTATGTGAGAGGTGGAGCATTCTTAGAAGATTTACAATGCGGGGTATATTTAGAATTCTGTAAGAGATGGTTACACTTAGCAGGATATGGAGATCTATATAAAGATGTATTAGATTATGCAAATAATATTAAACCTTCAATGAAGATGCCTAGAAACTTTACTAGAGATGGAAAGATTAAGGTATTAAGATATCTTCCTAAAGGAAGTAAGAAGAAAGTAATGTCTAAACTTAGAGAGGGTGAAAAGATTAAAGTATGGCATTATTATAAGAAACCAGAGAACTTTGACATTATACTAAATACAATACCAAGAACAGGAGTTGTTTTCAATGATTATTAATAAAGAAGAGTTATTATATCTACAAGACTCTGCAAAGATATTAAAGGCTAATTATATAATGGTAGATAATAATTGTATATATGGTTCAGACGATGGACTCATATTCTTAAGAAGAATAATTATAGAGAATACTACTAATATAAGTCTATTATGCATATCATATAAAGACTTTGTTGCTTTTATAAAAGAAATAGATATAGGAGATACTATAACATTAGATGATAATGTACTATATTCTAACTCTAATAACTATGTATACTGTAATAATATAGATAAGATATATAGATTTAGAGAGATGATGAACTCTGTAAATGAGTCTATATTTAACTGTATATGTCATGAAGATAATTTAAAAGAGATCGATAGATTTAATGATATTTTAGCACAGAAGAGTGCAGATGGAATGACTATATTAAATATAGCAAATAATCTATTATCTATATATAGTAATATGCTTCCAGTAGTAAAATCTGATACTGTAGAATTAAACGTATATAACTATAGGGTAGGTACAATATTAGTCCATTTTATTATTCATAAGAAAAAAAATATAAATGTGGACATATATATTCCATATAAAATATTATAATTTAATTCTTTCGATTCCAAAATGTATAAGGCTGATTGAGAAGTAGGCAAATGCTTACTTCTCAACTTCCTTGTCAAAAATTAATATTTGTAAGAATAGGTGGGATAATATTGCTTAGTGAAAAAGATGTTATAGATTTATATAATGTAGGGATAACAAGAAAAGTAATGTCAAGTATATTGGGTATAAGTATAGAAGTAGCTAATTATAGAGTAAAGAAAGCTATACAATATAAGCATCTTACTATAAAAAGACGTAGATATACTTATAATACAGAAAGAGAACTACTATTAGCTATGAAGGATAGAAATATTAAACCTTCAGATAGTTTATTATTAAATATAAGAAGATACTATTCAACAATAGATGAACCTTATGGAGAACAATATGTAGCTATAATAAATATGTATGAGAAACATTATTCTAAGAGACAGATAATGAAAATAACAAAATATAATTATAAAACTGTATGTTGTGCTATAAGTCATTATATGTTATCAGAAATTAAGAATGAAGAATTTCAATATAAGAAGATGGTTAAGAATGCTAAATACTTATATAATAATGGATATAGTATACAAGCTATAGCAGATTTCTATGGCAAGAATATAGAATGCATTAATAATATATTAAAGAGTAAGATATAATAGTCTTACTCTTTATTTTTTCGCTTAAATACCTAATAGCTAAACATTACATTAATACAAAGTTATAGGAGGTTTAAAGTATGAAAGACGATGAACAAAAATTAAATAAAAGACGAACCACTTCGTTTATAGATGCTATAAAAAGTAATATGGGAAATCTATATAAGAATACTTATTTCAATACTAATCGAAATAAGAATGATTTAATGCAAATAAAGAATGATATGGATGACACTATAGATAAGATTATATCAAGTAATATAAATGATACTGGTCAGCCTAATATATCTAATCTATATGCTAGACTAAGAGAAGAGAATAAAGAAAAGAGCATAGATGATATATTTAATGATAAAAATAATAACGATGCATTACTAGGCACATTCACTCAAAATAAATCTATAGTAGATTTTGATAATGAAATAGATGCTATATTGAAATATATGCCTATGCTAGATGATGCATTAGATGCTAAGAAGGATAATGTATTATCTGCTGACCATTTCTCTAAAGACTTTATTAATGTAGTAAATGATTCAGATATAAGAAATAGTGAGACATTCATAGATAGAGCAGACTTTATTAAGAAGAAATATGACTTAATAAATAGATTTGATGAAATGTATGATGATACTGCTAAGTATGGTGAATACTTCTTATATATAAAACCATATAAAGAGGCTTTAGCCCAATTATTACAGAATAAGAATATGGGTAATATAACTATAGCAGAATCAGCAATAGATCAATTAGATGATAACTATGGTATTATAACTGAATCTGTAAGTGATCTACCTAGTAAAGATTATGCTGTTAATAATCCAAGTTATAAAGAAACTAAATTAGAATTAAAGCTTAATACGACTGGTGTATTAATAGAATCTGTAAAAGAGATGAGAAATGCTAATAGGATTATAAAAGAGAATAAAGATAGACTAGAAAAGTTAAAAACAGACAAGACTACTATTAAAACAGATGATGTTTCTTTTGAAGGACTAGATGATAGTAGTAATGATGGATTTGTTAATACTGATAAGTTTACCGATCTAAAAGCACCTAAAATCGAGATTCCAGGATGCATAATGAAGAAAATACCAAGAGAAAATGTTATTCCTATATATATAGACGAAATATGTCTAGGATATTATATAATAGAATATAATTATCAAGATATATTTAATGAGAAGACTATCAATGGAACTACAATATTCTCTAATGTATCTAATAAACTTACAAATCAACTTAATGAAGACAATACAAGAGATAATCTTCTTAAAGGAATGGCTAAGAAAATATCTGACTTAATAGATGATAAGTTTATAAATGCTAATCAGGATTTAAGAGAAGAGATATATGCATTATTAAAGTATAATGATACATATAATAACTCTATAAATGCACAAATGAAAGTATCATTTGTTCCTCCTTCAGATATGATTCATATGAATTTTAAATTAGACCATAATACTCATAGAGGTATATCTGATTTAGATAAATCATTATTACCAGCTAAGTTGTATACTTCAATATATATAACTAACTGGATAGGAATATTAACTAGAAGTCAAGATAAAAGAGTATATTATGTAAAACAAACTGTAGATACTAATATATCTCAAGTATTACTTAATACTATAAATCAAATAAAGAAAGGTAACTTTAATGCTAGAGAAATACCTAGTGTAAAGAATCTTTTAAATGTAGTAGGTAAGTATCAAGACTATATAATTCCAGTAGGACAGAGTGGAGATTCACCAATACAAATGGAAGTTATGCAAGGACAAGATATAAACTTACAGACAGATATGCTTGATTTATTAGAACAAGCAGCTGTAAATGGAACAGATGTACCATATGAATATGTACAATCTAGAAAGAATGTAGACTATGCAGTAAGACTTACTATGTCTAGTGGTAAATTCTTAAGAAAAGTATTTAAGAGACAAGCACAATGTGAAGATTTCTTTAGTAGAATATTTACTATACTTTATAATTGTGAGTATGAAGAAACCTCTACAATGCAAGTTCAACTTCCACCACCAGCATTCTTAAATCTATTAAGTACAAATAGTGTTATACAACAAACTAGCGAAACCGTTGATGCTATAGTAAATATGGAGTTAGCAGACGAACAAGATGAAATGATTAGAGCTATAGCTACAAGACAATTAAAGAGACATTATTTACAAGGATATTTAGATTTAAGAAATATATCTAATATAATACATGAAGCTAGAATGGAAGCACAAGAAAGTAAAGAAAAAGTTAAAGCATCTCAAGAACAACAATAAAAGACAAAAAAGAAGACTATACCTAAACGGTATAGTCTTTTTATTATCTGTTATTTTCAGTACCAAAATCAAGATCAAGTGTTTCTTGTTGGTTATCCTTTAAGTTAACATCATACTTAGCATTCTTGTCTCCAGAAGATTGTGCTCTTTCGTTTCCAAGATATTGTGCATCATATGTATTATAGTTTCCACTCTTATCAGTGATTTCAGTAAGCTTAGCATATTTGTAGTTAGAAGAGTTCTTAACGAATCTAACTGCGTTTTGAGTATCTATCATCCAGTCTAGTATACTCTTTGCTGCTATATCTACTTGGTTATTTCTTACAGGGAAACAGTTTACAGAAACTGTAACTTCCTTAAATTCAATTGAACCTTTTTCTCCATTGTAGATGTTTTCTTCAGCTTCTGTTGGTTGTGCTGCTAATAGCATATATGCAGCTTCAAGCTCTCTCATAGTAGGATCAGTTACAAAGTATAAGAAAGTAAATACTTCGTTTTCAAATCCTGCTGTTGACATAAGTGCATTCTTTGTATCACTCTTATCACCACTAGGATAATAGTCTAACATACCATGATATGTCTTAACTTGAGTCTTAGGATCTCTAATACCAGTAAGATAGAATCTTATAAATCTAGTAATAGGAGAACCTTTCTTTTCTTGGAATCTCATAGAAACTGTAGCAGCTGATTGCTCAGTAACTTTACCAATTACATTGATAGTAGAGATACCATCATTAATTTCTAGTGTATCAGAAGTTAAGTTATCTAATCCATCTAGACCTTTAAATTCATGTTCTATTATATGAACGAAGTTATATACTAAAGGTTCATATACAGCAGTATTATGTTTAGCTAATTCTTCTATGAACTTTGGTATTTGAATTACTTTTAAGAATTGGTATCCAGATTCATACATATTGAATTGTTCTAATTCAGAGAAATCAGTAACACCATACATTAAGTTATATTGCCTTAAATCGTCACATTTTTTTAAGTTAGAAAATAATGCCATTGTATTTCACCTCCATATTAAACTGTTGTATTTGAACTAGAATTTTCATTTCCTAGTACATATACTTTAATATATTCAGATTGAATGAAGTCTCTACATTGTACTTTTAATGCTGCATAGAATATCTTATTAGCTACCATAGTTTCATCTTGGATATAAGTTAAAGCTAAAGTAGTAAAGTTAGTCATATAGCTATTAAGTAATGTATTTACATCATTTTGATAAGTTTGTAAATCTGTTTGGTCTAAGAATGAATATCTATTCTTTGGACAATACTTTCTTATAGCTTTTACAACTTCTTGTATAGCAAGAACGTTATTAATATAAGAAAGTTGAGAATTTACATCTTGAGAAGTAAATATAGTTTCTAAAGTTAATGTATTATTAATATAAGAAGCATAGTTTACTCTCATATCATATAACTTTTCTTTATTATTCTTCTTAGGAGTAACAGTAGGAATGAAATTAACTGTTCCTTTAATTGCTTCAGGAATTGTAGCTCCATTTCTTGAACCAGCAGCTGGTAATATTCTACCATTTCTAAATATATTTATCATGATTCTTGTTAAGCTATATCCAACAGTAACAGATATTTGTCTCTTACTGAAAGGATCTACTATATCATAAGATAAATGATAGTTAGCTATATATCTGCTCTTTGAGTAGTTTTCAGATATACTCTTTATAGCTTCTACTGTCTTTACATTTAATCCCATATCTCTAAGATATACGAAATCTTCTCTATAATCTGCTAAGTCAGCTATAGCTTTCTTAGTATTCTTAGGGAAGTTAGCATCAACACAAAGGTCAATTGGATAATTATCTAAATCATAGATATCATCAGTTACATCTCCATTGAAGAATTTAGTCATTGCTCTTTCATATGGTGTATCATCTTCAGAACTGAATGGTGCATCTCCTAATTCACCATTATCACCATTATCTAAAGTTAAACCATAAGTATAACTTAAGTTTACTGTATCAGTACCAACTTTTGAATCATCAGTATCTACAGTAATAACTGGTATAGCATCTCCATTTTTTGTATTACCGAATAATATATCTTGATGTAAGAAATATTCAGCAGTATAATCAGTAGATACATTTGGTACATTAGCTACTAAATCTGCAATCTTAGTAGTAAATGCGTTTATTTTATCTTCATATTCTTTAGCTTGAGATTGTTCTGAATAGTTCTTAATAACGTTTTGAATAGATTTATTTATACCTTCTGTATCAGATACAACTGCACAGTCTAGTGTAAAGTCTATCTTTTCAAGAACATCATTTCCTTCCATTATCCAGATATAGTATTTGATTTCATCAGAATACTTACTGTTTATATAGTCAGGAATAATTCTGAATTTCTTAGCACTCTTACCTCTACCATTATCAGTTATAGTAAATAATGGATATAAGAATGTGCCTTCTTCAGTTTCACTTTCAGCTTTAGAATATTTAGCTTTAATAGCATTAGCTACTTCATCAACATTTCTCATATTTTCAATAGAATCTGTAATATAAGATATATTAACTCCTGTAACAGTAGTTGATTCTACTTGAATTGGATCTGCTGGAATCATTGGTCGTACTGTAGTTTCTAATCCTGTATTAGGATCTAGATATAATACATTATCTGATTCATTTGTCTTAGTAACAGCTAAAGGAACTGCATCTTCAGATGGTTTAACTGGTGTTCGTAATCCAGTTGAAGGATCAAGATATAATGGTTGTCCAGCTTCATTAACAACAGTTATTTTTATAGGATCTGCTCCTATAGTTGGTTGTGTTGTTGTTTCTAATCCTGTTACTGGATCTTTGTATAGTTTCTTACCATCAGCATCTACTTTATCTGTATAAGTCTTTTCAACTTTTTGAGATACTTTAGCAACAACAGTTTTGTTAGCTAGTGCAGCATCATCTGCTACTATTCTCTTTGCCAAAACAACTCCACCATTGTTTACAATATAAGCAGCTTGTAGTAATGGTTGTCCATGTTTAGCAAAAGAAATATTATTTCCGTATCTATTGAAGAATGTATTTCTTGTACTTACCATCATTTCTTCTGGACCTTTATCAGATGTAAAAGCTGTAAAGAACAATGGAACTTCATAAATACTTGTAGTATTTACATTACCGATTTGAGATTGGTCTACCCATTCAATTTGAGTATTAGGGTATCTATAAATATTAGCCATGTTTATACCTCCTTTAATTTCAATTAATAGAATTAATCAACTTTATTAATTAAATCTTATTCTTATGTTATTTTACACTAAGTAGTTAGCAAGTTCTCCAATGGAACATATCTTGTGTTTTTGTTCATAGATGCGTTTAGGATGCCTTCATCCCAAACTTCACTAGTAATAGAGGTATAGGCAGTTATATATTTAGGTATAAGTCTAATATTAATACATATATATTCATTCATATTATTCATATTAGAATATCTAAATGGTCTCTTTACATTATTAGGATCTCTAGCCATTTCTGATACTATAATACCATACATCTGCATATTTAATCCATAATCTCCTCCATTCATACGGACATTATTAGGGAAATATTCATGTAGTTTATCATATGGTATAGTAGTAGGTAAATCGCCAGTCAATAATAATCTAAAAAATGTTTCTGCATTAGAAACCATCTCTGGTACATGTATAGAAGATATAACTTCATCACCTTTTTTAAACTTTAATATCCTATAGTCCTTAGCTTCTATATACTTTGTAAGCTTTACATTCTTTAATTTCTCTATACTATTAGGCTTACACATAAACATAGTAGGACAATTGAATCTTTTTAATCCTTTAGTCTTACCATTAGTATCAAATATAGCATAATCTAATATACCAAGTAAAGTTACATACTCACCATTTATTTCAGCTATATCTTTAGTAAAATAGCTTTCTGGTACATAGTATATAAGTTCTCCTTCTTGATTAAATAATATTCTCTCTCCATCTTTTTTTAAGAATGATGGTATCTTGCTCATATATATTCACCTTCCTTTTAATTTACTTATATAAATGTGTGTTAAATATTTAAACATATAAATAAAATTGTAATTAATATAAAATGTTTAACTCCTTCCTTAATATTTTAAAAACCCAGTAAGCTATTATAAGCTTACTGGGATATTTTTGTCTTATATAGAAGGTGTTGTCAATATAACGATATCTCTAATATTAGCTATAGGAACTCTAATCATAGAATGTTCAAAATGTTCTGAGCAATCTACTACTAGACTATATAGCTTACTATTATCAGATGATCTTATTATCTTTACTATCTTACCATAAACATGTTGAAGTTTTAATAGACTTGTATCTACATAATACATTTCTATTATGTTTCCTTCTCTTATTATGATTTCTTTACATTCATTAGAAGCATATACAAATCTTAATCTTACAGATAAGATTGTTTCTTGTTCTACAAACATAACTGCTGTCTTATAAGATTCATTATTATCATTCATAGGTCTATTATCAAATGGTGTATTTGGATTATGATATCCACAATTACTATCATAATCATGACAATGATTATGGTGATGATGACTATGGCATTTATCATATCCATGTGCATCATTATGATATACTGTTCTTGTATATTGTTCTCCATAACCATTATAAGACTCTGGTGTATGAGTATGACCTTCTTCATAATCACATCCATATACATTATTAGGATCAAACAATGTATCATTTCCATCTTTATCATATCTATGGAATTGATTATGTTCATTATAATCGTTAGGTGGTGGTGGATTATGATCTAAGGGACATCTATGAGGTGGTTCTGAAGCATAGTGATCATGACTACAACCATACTTGCTACAGTCTGGTCCTAATTTGAATTCTTTCATAAATATAGGATCATTAGGCTTTGGTGGTTTACATCTTCTATGATGATCTCTATGTAATATATGCATATATTCTCTATGACTTAATGGTCTCATAGGAGTGCAAGGTGTTTCTACTTTATAAGCACTTTCAGGTATTTCTATGTCCTCTATAATATCTTCTTTAGGAATAGGGTCTATTGTTAAATCTGTAGATCCTTCGTTATTATTTCCAGTAGATGGTTGTTCCTCGGTTGGGTTCTCATCTACTGGAGTATTTTTATTTTCTTCATCCATAATTTTAACCTCCTTATAAATATATTTATAAGATCTTAAGACCTTTACTATATTGTTCACGTTTATATGCATGAATCAGTATAGTAAAGGTCTAGTTAAAACTACTGTTTCTTTATTCCATTTTCTCTTATTAACTTAATTACTTCTTTTATATTATCTAATATTTCATTTCTAAAGTCACTCTTATCTGTCATGAATTCTAAATCTGCTATTAGTAATAGAGTATAATACATATAAGCATGCTCTACTAAATTATCTGGATGCATGTTTAATGTAATTCTCATAAATAAGATAAAGAATTCTTTTATCTCATCTGCAGTATACTCTTCAACAGGTAATACTTTAGCTAATACTCTAGAAACAAGATTTATATCTTTAATTACCATCTTTGAATCTTTATATTTGTAATTAAAGCTTGTACACATTCTATCGAAGTGTTTTAAATCCTTATCTAGTCTTCTTGCTACTTTATCTCCATTAGTTAAAGCTTCTTTTTGAAGTCTATATGAATAAGAATCAATAAAACTAGCTTTTATCTCTCTAAACTTTTGAGCTTTATCAGGGAACTTCTCATCTAATTTCTTAGCATCATTTTCTAATGTAACAGTCATTCTTTCTTTTAATTCATCACCATACATATTAGCAAAGTTAAGTTTATCTATTTCATTAGTCAATGATTCTTGGAAGTCTATATATTCTTTATCCATTAATAGATTAGATGCAAATTGTTCTATTAATATCTTAGCAGCAGCACCTAATTCTCTCATATCTGTAGATTGAGCCATGTTTCTTACTGTTTGTTGTAGAGATTCTGGCATAGCATTATATATACTAAACTTTTCTCCGTCTCTATATCTTTTTATTATACTTAGAATACAAGCAGCATCTTCATCTGATAAGTCATATAACTTTTTATCATCATCAGATATTTCCATATCATCTGTAACTTGTTCCATCGGACTCTTATGTTCATCTACTAAATCTTCTAATGGTACTTGTTTAAAATCATCAGCTTCATCTACAGGTCTAAATTGTTTTTCACCTGTTACTGGATCTACTGTTACTAATGCTTCTCCTTCTACTAGTTCTTTCTTAGTTTCTTCTTGTTTTACTTCTGGTTCTTTAGGACGACATTCAGAAGCAGTTTTTAATATTTCATTCATTTGAGCTTCTGTTAAATCATTAATATTAATTTGTCCTGCAGTATTATTATTATTTTCCATTTTCTGTACTCTCCTTTATATTAAACTATCTATATTCATATCTTCTACCATAGAGCAATTTTGTAATTCTAATTGTATATTAGAAAGTATAATTGATCTTATTGGAGATGATAGAATTGGAACTATTATTGTTTTATAGAAATCTCTATTAGGCATAAATATACTCTGTAAGAATTTAGATATATTTTTATCGGCATATATTATATTAAGTATTATGTCAAATGATATATCTAAAGCCATCATTTGATTTACTACATAATCTATATTAGCAGATATAATAGCTATCTTATTATTCTTATATAGCTTCTTAGAATAGATAGTTAGACTATCTTTTTCTTTTCTAAGTTCTTCTAATCTAAATGCTTCATATAAAGAATTCTTCTCTTTTATTATATAATTAGTATAGAATGCAGTTACATTCTTATCGAATGAAGATATTAATAAATCATATAAGTAATATGCAGCAGAATACTTATCTTGTATATCATCTAAGTTATAGAATATATCAAATTTACTACATATTATCTCTATGCATTTACTATATACTTCATCTCTCTTATTTTTTATAGCTGCCATAGATTCTGTATCTGAATATATAGCAGATAGTTGTTTAAAGTAATCTTCAAATGATACTATTATATTTGGTTTATCTGTATTATAATATGTATACATGGTATTTATATTATCCTCTATTAGACTATATAACAAGTCTTCATTTGATTGTGCTAGTATTATATTGATTTCGTTTTCTGTTTGTATATTGTACATTGTTGGATCTGACATGAATGAACTCATAAATTTATATCCTCCTTTTATTAAATATATTAATGTGTTTATGCCATGGTAAAAAAAGACAAGCATAGAGATTTACTCTATGCTTGATGACTTATTAAATTTATCCATATATGCTGTTTCGTATCCTTTTCTATGAGCTTTTATAGAGAATTGGAATTCGAAGTTATCTACTGATGATTCTAATACGAAATAATCTTTAGACTTTTCTTTGATTCTATAATCACCGAATGATATCTTATATATGTCTACTATATAATCATTCTCTAAATCTACACTCTCTTTAAACATTGGATCTATTTCTATTTTTATTTCCTTAGACTTTCCTGTATTACATGATTTTAATTTGTTAGTCCAAGTTAATAAAGACTCTGCATCTTCTGTACTATAGAATAATATATCCCCATAAGACTCTGTATGTTGTACACAGTTCTTAGAACCAGTTACAGATAAACATCTAGCAGTTATAGAAGAACCTGTTAAAGTTAGCGATGGAGCAGTAGCAGAATCATAATTACCTATAATTATTTCTCCAGGGTTACCAGATCCATGGTATAGTGTACGTATTACTGGTCCTATACCGTCACCATTTATTGTTCCAGATAAAGTTATTGACTTAGCATTTATATTAAGATCTAAATTCCTATCACCTATAGTCCAAAAGTTAGGATATCTAGATGCTGTATTACTACTATTATAATTATAATGTACATCTATTAACGTATTATTTGTATTTTCTACTCTATTATTAGCATTATCATAAGAAGGAGCTATTAGCTTATATCCATTATCAACATAGAATGAACCACTCATAGGTTTACCATTAGCATTACCAGATGATTTTATATAAGTATCGCCTATATAACCACCATAGTTATATTGAGTTAATATAGTTCCACTATTAACTCTTGCTGCTGTACAATCTAATTGAAGTTCTTTGCCTGATGCACCAACATGTAATACTCCAGAACTATATTGTAATAGAGTTCCAGCTCCATCATTACTACTAGAAGATATATAAGCATCTTCATCTAAAGCAATATAAGAATTAGAATCTATTTTTAAAGCACTTGAAACATTAATTTCTTTTTGAGTATTACCTAATTGGATATATTTATCTTTTTCTTCTAATAGTATATCATTTAAATTAGAACTCCTAATACCAGCATCCTTAGTTATATATAAAGCACCATTAAATGGATTAGCAGCTCCACTATATACTCTATTAGCAGGTATTTTGGCTGTCTTAGATAGATATACATCATCTAAAGTACTATTATAGTTATTAGTATTTAATATCTTATATCCATTATACTTTAGATCTCCACTTCCCAATATAGATGTATTTATAGAACTATTACCTAATTCTACAGTACTATTTATAAGAGATAATGCCATATAAGTATTATCTCCATCAGCCATGTATAATTTAGATTTCTCCATAACTACATCATTTAATAAATGTAATGGTTTACTATTATTACCTAGATAGATGTATTTATCTTTTTCTATTAAGATATCATTATTAGATGATGATTTAATACCAGTATTAGCATTAAAATATATATCTGAAGCTATATTAATCTTACTCTTATTATCTCCTATAGTTATATTCTTTTGATTATCTCCTGTAATAAGATTATATACCGATGTAGGATTATCTCCTACTACTATATCTCCACCATAAGATAGCATAACTCTTTGTATTTTAGTATTTCTTATATTATCTTCTGTAAGAAATACAAAATCTTTATTCATCTTAGGATCTTTATAGAATGGAGTAGTACTAGCAGATAAATATAATTTAGAAGAAGTATCTCCTAAATTTATAGTATTATTAGTAGAATCAGATTGTAATAAGATTAGATTAGTATTATCTGATTTAGCACCGTATATAGTATTAATATCTTTATTAGCTAGATATAATTTACCAGTAGATATAGATACATCTCCAGATATAAGACCTCCTGTTTTATCATACTTTGTTTCCTTTAATTTATCCCAAGAAGTAGTTTGTTCATCTGTTACTAATCTATGATCTTTATCTTGAATAATATTTTCACCCTTAGTTATAGGGTAATAGATCTTATTATTAGCTTTATTTCTTAATAAAGTATTTATAGAATTACTCATTATATTCCCTCCTTTTGTATATATATTATAAAAATGTTGAAAATAAAGAGAATGGGAGTTTAGCCCCATTCTCTTTAATATATTAACTTACACTTAATCTTAATATTGTTACTTCTCCAGTTACACCGTAATAATATGAGCTATTCCAATAGCATACATATGTTGATTCTCCTTTATTCATTGTACGTTCAGTATATCCAGATTGATCTTGTGAGCTTGCAATAACAGCATAACTATAAGAATATCCACCTACGTGTATTGTATGACCAGTATTTGATCCATTAACTCCAGTACAACGCACTAGAAATAAATATATACCTTTAACTGGAGCAACAAATTTCAATACTTTTTGAGATGAATTAGCACTAGCTGTAACCGTAGAACAACAAGAATTATAATTATAATTAGATGTATTTATACCATTAGCATTAGTTACAGAACCAGCAAACATTAGTGTGCTTGTAGTATTTAATTTACTATTTATCTTATAATCAATATCTGATGGTGATTCTGTATAGTCAGTAACTTTATTTCCTTTTTCTAATTTTAAATAACGTATTATAACTAAATATCCTCCAGCTGTACTATTTGATCCTTCATGTCTTAATCCGCCTTGTGCTGAAGTAAATCCATTATTAGGAGTTGTAAATGTATAACCATGTACAGCACCATCAAAAGTTAAACCAAACTGCTGACTGCTTATAGTCTTTCCATCTTTCATATATTCAAATACCCAACTTGCACCTTTTACATTATTTTCTTTAGTACATATTAAAGATAATGTATATTGAGTATTTGGAGATAGAGCCATAGATGTCCATAAACCTCCAGGTGATGTTGAAGAGTTTTGAATAGCTGTACCACCAGTTACAGCAAGGTTATAATGGCTACAACCACCCCACCACCAATATCCTCTAGGAGTAGCTACATTACCATCTGTAAAGTTACCATTGTTAATGTAATTTCTTCCACCGATATTAAGGTTTCCAGTGTGATAAATATCATGTTTATTACCGCTTGTATCTAAATATTGTGGTGTAACTGAACTTCTAATCCAAGTAGGAATATTGGTGCCTCCTAAATAACAAGCATCAGATATTACAGCTATTCTCTGTTCTGCACCATTAGAATCTTTACCATATATCCCTTTTCCATTAGAAAATGTTAATTCAGAATTATTAAATATTACCTTTTTCGAAAATGTTGTTTGCTTACCTACTTCAAAAGTCCAATCATTATTAACTTTCCAAATAGGTTCTTTGTTAGTAGGATCCCATAATCCTATTATAGTAAGAGAGTCTGTAGAATTTCCTTTGTAAAAATAAGTTTGTAACTTAGACTTACCACAATTATTAAAGGTTAAATGTTGTTCTGATGCAGCATTTAATACTAGATCACCAGTAAGGTTTCCTCCGCTTAATGGTAAATAATTATGCGTATGTCCTAATTTGCTATAAACACTATCATGGTTATGTGTGCTACTAGCTTTTGAATCTAAAGTAGTTTGAAGATTGTTTACGTCTGATATATTGTGTTTATGTGAATCTAATTTCTTATTTAATTTTAATATACGACTTAGTATATTCTTTATTGCATCTTTAGAAATTATCATTTGTTGTCACCTCGTTTTACAAAATTTAAATGACTATAGACGAATCTATAGTCATTTTTTATTTATATAGTTATCTTAAACTTGATTTTCATTTTGTACTTCAGCCCATAGACTATCTATAGTAGATGAAGTAATTTCAGTTGTATCTATATCTCCAACTTTAAGTAACTTAGTGCCACCATAAGTAGGATTTCCAGTTTCATCTTCAGATAATTTAGCTAATTGAGCTGCATTATCATGAGTATGAGAAGTTCCTTGTAATGTAGTGATATCAGTTCTTAATCCAGCTAGTTTATCAGTTAAATCTTTATTTAACTTCTTTTCTGCTATAGAACCATCTACTAATTCAGCAGAGATAGCTTTTGTACTGCCATCTACAGCTACTTTGATTTCAGTTCCAGTACTTCCTACATAAGTATCAATGAATGCTGACATAGATACTTCTTTAGTAGTACCATCTTCTAAAGTAAGAACTAATTTTTCTGATTCTGCATTGTAATCAAAATTAGTAACTACCTTTTCTAATAATGTATCAATAGTATCAGACTTACCATCTTTCTTATTGATAGTAATTATACCTGTCTTACCATCTATAGATAATCCAGTTACATAGTCTGTTGGTACAGATGGTAATGCTATATTAGTAGCTTCTCCTGCTACAGGTGTAACTACTATACTATTACCATCTTCACTTAGTGCTACAGTATTTACAACACCATTAACTGTAGTTTGTAGAGCACCGATAGCATCAGAATTGACTTTATCAGCCCCTTGAATCTTTCTTAACAAGCTCTTTAAAGCATCTTCAGTAATGATCATATAAACCACTCTCCTTTTATCTTATGTATAAATTAAGGTTTATTTATAGATAAATTATAGATTGTTCCATAATTTATCTATATACTCTGTTGTTATAACAAATTTCGGATTAGATATCAAAATATCTAAATTTACTTTACTATTAAAATACATAATAAATGAATTTTGTTTATATATTATCTGTTTTACCCCTGTAATACCACCAGTAGAATCTATTAGAGTTACATCTACATCTTGTATTCCCATATTGTGTTCTACTGTGCATTGATATAATGCATCTATACTTTTATCTGTATTAGATGTCCAATCTGCAATTTTAACTGACTTAGATATACTAGGTATATTTTCATTAGAAGTTAATTTCTTTAAAGATACATCTAAAGTTTCATTTCCATTAACAATATTAGTTGTTGATGTCTTTGGGTATATCTCTTCTTTTTGATCGTTTCTTAATATAACTCTTTTTGCCATATTGCATTACCTCCTTTATAATATATTAAGACCATTCATTGGTATTAAGTGTATTAAAATATGCTTTATTCTTTGGTCCATCCATCTCCATTGGATTTAGAGACATTGGAGTAAAGAAGTAAGCAAAGTTTTGTGCGAAGTATTCTGTAATATTTTGTAAGAAATAAGTATCATCTGAGAATATAGTAGAATAATCTGATTTAGCATTATATATTGCTTTATAATCATCTCTTTCTGATATCATTCCTCCTAAGTACCTTCCATAATATTTATCTATAGCATGCCCTATTTCGTGTATAGTAGTTTGAGGCTTAATACTGTTACAAGTTAGATATATTTCATTTCTAGCATAATAAGTTATACCTCCCATATCATCCGTTATAGATGTACTACTATCTACTTTATTCTTTACGAATGTAGATAGTTTTATAGATGATGGTACAAATGTGATTATATAGTTATCTGTATACAAGTAATTTATTAATTTCAATGGTAATTTCTCAGATATAATCTTCTTTCTTTCGTCTATTACAGATTTATCATTGTCTGTAAGAGATGAATCATCAGAAGTTCTTATAAAGTTATTTACATAGAAATCTCTTAAATTACTATATGATATATTATTTACCTTTATTACTTTCTCTATTACAATATTATCCTTTGTAATAAGTAAGAACTTATAAGTTCCATTCTTTCTTACAATGTAAGTGAATTCATTATAACCAGTAAAAGTATTACTATTATTATCTGGTGTAATAATCATAGATAGATTATTATTAAAAGCTCTGATATTTAAAGTTATTACACTATCTTGATTTATTTCTATAGAGCTAGCTATAATCTCTATACCATTATTTTCATCTATTTCTACTAGATTAGATGAGAAATTTATTCTAGATGTACTATCTTTTATACTAGATATATTACAGCTATACAAATTTGCAGTATTGTTTATAGTAGTTTGTAGAGCATATACTCTTGTAGATACTATATTTACATTAGGAGTAAGATTAGAATCATCAGATGGGGATACTATATCTCCATAAGTATTATTTAATAACCTCCAGTTATGAGAGTTTCCTAAATATATCTCTGAACTTATTTCCATACTATTATTATTCACATAATGACAGTCTGTTATATATCTATAATCCATCGTGTCATTGAATACATTGTATAATTTAATATTATTGGTATGTTGTCCATTATCATTAATGAAAAGTGTATTCTTATATGGATATAAGAATTGTAATATAGTATAATCTCTATTAGAAGCTCCTCCTAATATATGGATATTTATACCATCTGATATTACTGCTCCATTATAAGTATTAATATCTATATCAGATATATCTGTAAATACATTATCTTTAATATCGTATACACATACTTTATTAGTAGATTCTTTTCCTCCTACTATATATATACTATCATGTATTCTTGCTACTCCACTAAAATAAAAATTATATGGTATTTGTCCTATATTAGTATAAGTATCTTTATCTGTATTATATCTATATGCATAATTCTTAGTACCACTATTAGAACCAAATATGTATATATACTTGCCATAAGTACATGTAGCACATCCAGTTCCAGAGAAAGGCATATTAGATACTTTACTATATGAATCTAATATAGTATCATATTTATAAACAACATGGTTTTCATTATCATCTGAATTTAGATCAGTACATCCGAATATATAGATATCGGAGCCTACTGCTGAAGCAGATACAAATGATATTTGCTGTGGAATAGTAGCTAGCTTAGTAAATTTATTAGTAGATGTATTATATTTATAAGCTACATCACCATCATCAGAATTAAAGCTTCCAAACATGTAGATACAGTCTCTTATAGTAGTAACTGCACTTCTAAATACATGCATTGGTAAATCATCTAGTTTAATATATTTATAATTATCATAATCATATTTATAGAAGTTCTTACTTACATTTGCAGAAGTACTTCCTCCCATTATATACATATAACCATCTATATATGCTGCAGAGCCTTTAGACATATCATAAGGAACACCAAGTTGACTCTCTAATGTATAAGAATTTAATTCCAATTTATATGCATATTTACTATCATCTGGTCCACTAAATATATAGATATTTCTTCCAGAATATACTGCCAATCCATCATAGAAATTATATGGAACATTCTTTAATCTACAAAAGTTATTACCTTCAATATCATATTTATATACACATGATGGCAATGAATCACTTCCTAATAGATATATATTATTATTGCCATCTACTATAGAAGTACCAGTAAAACATATAGGAGTTTCCTTTACCAATGTATAAGAGTTATTAGCTATGTCATATTCATATATATTATTGACAGATGAACCATCTGACTTTGATACTATATATATTACACCATTACATGCAATAGCTCCATTATACATACATCCACCAGGAGCAGATGTTATCTTAGTCATAGATTCATTCTTTACATCATATCTATATGATTTGCCACCAGAAGTAGCATTGAATATATAGATATAGTCATTATATACGCATAGTACTGATGATGTATCTATTCTTATATCATCAAATGCTACTTTTAAATTATATGTATCATTATAATATTTATAATCATATACATATGTACTAGTATCATTAGTACCAAATATATATGTAGTTCCATTATAATATATTATTCTTTTATAAGTAGCCATTGAAGGAAAGTTTGTAAGTGCTTTATAATTATCAGATGATGTATTGTATAAATAAGCACTAGTTATACAATCATCAGAATCATTCTTAAATAAAATAAATCCATCTCCAACATTACATATTCCCCCATTAGTATATGATATTGGACAATCGTGTATTCTAATATATTTATCTCTAGATGGAACACCATTAACAATTTGATCTACTTTACTATTAGTCTTAATCCATACACCATCTAATGTACTTGGTAAACTATTTGAAGCAAATACGTTTAAACCTGTAGCATTAGATTTAAGTATAAAAAAAGAGTTACCTATCCTCACCAATTGTATAGGTATGCCAGCTTTTATGTCGCCACTTTTTGCTGCTTTACCATTTATTAAAATACTACTACTACCTAAATTATTTATATTAAGCGTAGGATTATATCCACAGTCTTTATGTGGATTGATTATTATTATAAGACCATCTTTGTATTCTGTAATATTAGGTAATGATACTGTATAAGCTAATTCTGAACCAGAAGTTATAGCATATGGGACTCCAGTATCACTTGTGACATCTATATTTTCTACTTTTGTATCTATCGATTTTATCTTAGATAAAATTGTACTTACGGCATCTGTTGTGATTTGCATTATAACCACCCCTTTTTTAATTTAGTTTTATTAAGATGTTCACCCAAATAAAGAAAGAGAATAGCATTAAGCTATTCTCTTATAGTTTTACTATATTAGAGTAATTGTTATTATTGTTTATAGTATATAAACCTATAGAATCTAATGGGAATAATTTAAGATTATCATTTATTATAGTAGTATAATTTATGAAGTTTACTAACCACTTAGGTATTTCTACATTTCTAGGTACAGCTACTACATCTATACTACTAGTAAATGGTTTATTCTCCATAAGTTTTATACACTTATCTCTTATTTCTGGATCTTCTATTTGATTTATATTATTCTTATTAATATCTATCTTTAATATATCTAATCCATTTCTTGCTTCTAAATCTATAGGTTCTAAATCTCCTCTTATTTCATTCCAAACTATAGCACCTTTTATACCTTGAATTCTCATTGGGTCTTCATAAGCACCATAGCTTTTAATTCTAGTTGGTTTGTAGAATGTCTTTTCTCCTTTTTGAAGAGATTGATATATTTCTTTCTCAAACTTAGATAATTCTTTTAATACCTTTACCTGGTCTACGTAATCACAGTTAAGTACGTCATTATAAAGTATCTCTTCTAATTTTTCACGAGTTCGCTTATTAGTCCCACTCTTACGTAGCGGTAATCCTTTAATATCTAATGCTGTTCCTATATTATCTTCTATTATATTACCTTCTTGAAGTTCTTGTCTAGAAGCATAATTCTTACGAGCATCAGTAAGTAATAATCTCTTAAATTGGAATTCATTCTTCATATATATAAAGCAAGGTTTTTCTTCACTATATGAGAAACTATGTTTAGTATAATCAATCATATAGTCATTTATAATATTGCCTAAACAATATGCCATTATATTTACTATAGAATATCTTAGTCCTTCATGAGGTATTACATGCATAACATCTAATCCTTTTTCTACCTGAACTAATTCATCATTATAGAAATCGTAATCATATTCATCTTCTATTTTACGCATTACTATATTAGGCTCTATTCTATCTCCGAATTCATCTCTTGCTAATACTTTCCATACTTTTATTTTACCATGTTTTATAGGCATATCTATATTAGCAACTCTATCATACATGTATCTAAACCATCCATCAAAGCTAGCAAAAAGACTATCAGTATCAGTTACAATACATGCTTCTCTATACATATTACTATATCTATCCATTCTATCTATTATCTGATGACCATAATATACATATTCTTTTAATAAAGAATAGAATTCATTTAAGTCATCTTTAATTTCTGGATTTACATCATTAGGACTTAGGAACGGAGTATTTAGTTCTTTAAGCATCTTAATGACTAAATTATTAGGAATAGCATTATCTACAAATGAATATAAGTTATTTTTATAGTATAATCTATTAATATCTTCTTGATGTAATTCACATATTATTTCCCATACTATATATAAATCATCTTCACTTGGTATATATCCATTCCAACCACAATTAATCATTATTTTATAGAAACATTCTGCTCTATCTATATCTTCATCTAATACGTTTCTATCATCATATTTTCTATTAGGCTTCTCTTCTATTACATTGTGTATAAAAGTAATAATCTCATCTAAAGAACCAAATTTGACATTATTACACATAAACATTTCTACCTGTGTAGCCGCAGAAGATATTAAAGATCTTCCTTGTGTAGTAACAGAAGCCGCTACATATAAATTATATAATAAACAAGCATAATTTCCGCAAGCACCATATATTCCGTTACAATCTATCTTATCTAGTAATTGCAATAAATTATACTTTTCAAACATCTCACTACCCTTAGGGTATTTGAACATTTCTTTCTTATGGATATTTCTATTATCCATAAATACACCAATCATTTGTGCTAGAGGATTAGGCACTTCAGCGTGCTTCTTAAACATAACTCCATATGGAGTTATGATAGGTTCTCTAGACAAAATATAATTAGCTAAATCTAATAGAGTGGTATCTATTCTCTTATCTTTATAATTATTATGAATATATGCTGGACCATTCTTCATTCTCTTAATAATAGAATGATCTACAGCATCATTAATTTCTTCATACGTCATATTTGGAAATGACATATGAAGCATCGGTAATACAGTTTCTTTATACTTAAGTATAATTTGACTATTATCCATATTAAATAATCACTCTCCTTTAATATTCTTAATCATACCTATTTACGTATATATAGATACATATATTTGTTATAGATAGAGTATTTTTATAAAAGAGTAACTTTAGAGTATATAAAGGAGGTAAGTATTATGAATGCTATATTAGATTTTTTATTACAATACTTCTCTAAAGAAGAAATACTATGTGCTATAGGTGTATTTGCTTGTGGGTTGAGTTATAAATTAGGAAGATTAGATGAAGAAAAGAAATTAAGAAAGTTAATAAGTAAATACATACATGCAAAGAAGTTTATATATGACAACAAGATATATGATATATCAAAAGGGAGGGAACTAAATGAAAAAAAAGAATAATAAACCATTATTAGTTTTAATAGCAGGAAAATCAGGTTCGGGAAAAGATTATGTAACTAATATCATAATAGATCATCTTAAACAATATATGCTAGATGAATCTGAATATAAAAGATTAAGAAAAGTTAAATCAAGAACAACTAGACCTAGAAGATATCCAGAAGAAGATACACATGTATTTGTAGATTTTACTACAGCTAGTAAAGAAATAGGAAGTGCTTTAGCATATACACATTTCCATGATAATTATTATTATGCTACAGTAGATGATACAGATAAAGCAATGTTTTATATAATAGATAAAGATGGTATAGAATATTTTAAGACTACGGAATGGTATGATAGATATAATGTATTATCAGTAGAAATTACATGTCCAGCATTATTAAGACTTAAAAGAATGATTAAGAGAGATGGACTATTTAAATCAGTATCTAGATTTATAAATGATATAAAAGCTTTTAAAGGATTAAAGACAGATATAAAGATGTCATATAAACAAGCTAAGAGTTATCTAATATTTGAAATACTCGATAAATTATTATAAGAAAGTTTAAAAAGCTTTCTTATATTTTCTGCGTCGCAACATCTAATTAGAAATCAATTTAAGGAGGAATGATTAAATATGGTAGGAAAAAGAATAAACAATCTGCCTAGTGTATCAGACTATACAGATGAAGATTATCTTATTGTAGAACAAGAATCAGGTACTAGAAAAGGTACTTTTAAACAAGTTACAGATACAATAGTAAAGAAGCTAGCTGAAGATGATACTTTATCTTCAAATTTAATAACTTCTTCAGGAGCATTATCAGCATTGGGTAATGCTAATGGTAAACCTATGAGTGGTTCATTCTATATCGATAATGGATATAAGCTAATAGCTCCTGCTTATGATAATGCTAATAATAGAGTAGAAAATACAGAAAGTGCTTATATTCCTACATTAATAGATATACATTATAATTATCAAAGTAATTATACAGCAGCTAGATATCCTAACTTTTGGACTATAGGTAATACGGATTTAGATCTTAATATAAATGCTAAAGATAATACATATATATCTAGCAATGTTAAATGTGATGGTAATTTAGACGTATGTGGTGGTACTCTTAAATTAAACTGTAAAACTAATGGATCTAATAATATAACAGGTGTAGACTTCTTCGCCAATCAATTCAACTTCTTATCTAATGTAAAGAATGGTAGAATGAACGAAATACATTTAGGTGATGCTAATGCTAAACTAAACGTATATTCAATGGAAGAACCTACATTCTATGATTCAAGTAAGATGCAAACATATAAATTCTTAACAGAAGGAAATATTGCTAATACAAGAATTAATGGAATTTGGCTTAATGAATTAGGTGGAGCTATATATGGAGGAACTAATACTGGTTCTGACGGCTCTTCTATAGTACCATTATATAAAATACTAGAAGTAGCAAACAATGGAGTTATAACTTTAGGTAGCTCTCAATACAATACTCTTAATATTAATTGTAGAGCTACTATGCTTGGAAAAGAGTTAGTTACTAAAGATCAACTAAGTAATTTACCAGGAGGAAGTTCTAATATAATAACTATAACTGGTGATGATGCTCATATTGCTTTAGGTGAAGATGCTTATATTTCTACTACTGCTATTGATGGAGCTGGAACTCTATTACAATATAGATCTGGAGTATTACATGTTGGAGCTTCAAGTAAAGAACTTCAATTAGATTGTACAACAGCGAGAGTTAATAGTGGAACTATATTAACTCAATATAACTATGCTGCTTACATAAATTCTGATGTGACTTATGTTGCGGGTACTTATAATCCAGGTTCATCAGGATTGACATTAGATAGCTATAATGCTAATAACTGCTTAACTAAGTCTAATGATTTCTCTGGAGATGCATTTACATTTAAACCACCTGTTGCTGGTATATATGAAATATCAATGTCAACATCATCAGCTGGTGAAACTTCACCTAAAGTAGTAGAATATAGTGTTGGTTCTAGTCTTAATTCTGCTTCAAGAATTATATTAGCTACAGTAGGAAATACTAGTGATACTACATATCATCAATTATCAGGTAAAGCAATAATTAAATGCACTAGTACATCAGATACTACACATATACTAGAACCTAATCCTTCTACTGCTGCTGTAACAATAGTTATTAAATTATTAAAGAGACTTTAATAAGGGAGGGATATAAATGAAATACATTCGTAATGGATCATTTGGAGAATATTCAGTAATAAATCAAAAGGTTGATTTAGATAATATACATTCTTTCTGTATATTAAAGACTCAATCAGATGATATAGTAAATAAATTACAATCAGATAATTATGTACTTAATATGGCATTCTTCAATGAAGAAAAACATAGATTAGAAGATAAGGCATTTGAAATGTATTGTAAGACTAATCCATTACCAGAAATTACTGAACCAGTATATTCTTCTTATACAGAAATAGTAGACGAAGAAGGTAATACTATAAAGCAAGGTAGTGGAGATATAATCTTGGGCATAGAAGACTTAAAGATTAATAGAAGGTATGAGATAATATTAAATAAAATACTACCTACATTAGAAATAGAATTAACTAATGATAATTTCTCTAAGTTCTTTACTGAAAAAGAAAAGACTGAGTTTCAAGTTTTAAAAGAACAATTTGAAAATGAAGTAAAGACTAGAAAAGATTTAGAGAGCAAACTTGCAGAAGAAAAACAATATAGAGAATCATTAGAAGAAGCTGTTGCCGAATTATCAGTTCAACTATCTAGTGTAGAATAATTATGAAGGAGGAATATTCATATGGTAAATTTATATGTAAGAATGATTAAAGAAGGAAGATGGAATCTAAATAAAGTTCCAAATAAATTCGGATGGTATGATGCTGTTAAAGCTAAACTAGAAGAAGAAGGTTATACAATAAACGAAGATGGTACTGTTACAGCACCAGAACAAGCATAATAATTAAAAATAAAGGCTATAGGGTTATCCTATAGCCTTTTCTTATTGTTCAACATTTAAATAAAATTATTAATAAAGGAGTGTGAATATAAATGGCTAGAAAAGGTATGAGTTTAAAAGATATAGATATCTCTAGTAGTATTGATGATAATGATAAGATACTATTACAATCTGGTGATAAGACTTCTTCTACCTCAGTATGTAATCTTAAAGATAAAATACTAGATAGTACTATTCCTTCTGATGATATATCTAGAATAGTATCTGATTCTATTAATGGTATAAATAGAGCTTATGATAGTGGTAAAGAAACTGTAGATAGATATGGTATTAAATCAATATCAGATAATATACTTGAATATATAAACAATAACTTCATGGTATCTACATCTAGAATATGTAATAGTAATACAATAAAACCATATGATAGTAATATAACAAGTGATCAAATAAATGAATCATCTAAACTTAAGTCTATAGTATTAGCTAATTTTTCTCCAATATCTATAGATGTAAATATATCTAAAGCTAATACAAGTATAAGTGGTTATAAGATGTTTGGTAAGTTTGATCATATAGCAAACTTGAAATATACATTCAAATTCAATATAGAATCTAGTATGGCTAATGGTAAGACTATAAGAATAATAGATAAAACTGGTAAAGATTTATCAGTATATGGATTAGCCAAGCCTACAACAGAACCTAAAACAGTTACAATATCTGTACAAGCTATAGATGATGATATGTATATCATTTATGATGCTAAATGCACTAGATTTGATTTTGTTGGTTCTTATATAAATTATGATGATGCTTTGACAAGTTGTACTGCTAATATTGTAGATAATAGATTTACTAATAATATAAAGTCTAATTATATTATAAATGCTCATTATAAGAACATGCTAGATCCTAATACTTTACCTAATAATAAATATTATGACTTTGATTCTAATGCATATAGAGTAATAGATCATACTATAACTGAAATGGATGGTTCTGTTCCTAAGAATGCTCAAGTTATAAGAGTAGACTTAGAACCCGATAAGTATTATACTATATCAGGATTACCACAATGGAGACAAAGTAATATATTAAGAATAGTACAAGAAACAAAACAAACTAGATTAGCAGTATATAAAGAAATAGGTATAAACGATTCAGGATATGCTACATTTTATTCTTCTGCTAACTATGTAAATCCTGTATTATATCTAGTATTGTATGATGGTTCAGAAGGTGAAAAAGACTTATGTACATCTATACAATTAGAAGAAGGTACACAAATTACCGAATTCTATAATTATAGAGATACAATGTGGCAGATAAATCCTAAAATACAAGTTAATGAAAAAGAAACATTAGAAGATGATACAGAAGATTATAGAACTGTAGCTAAATTAAACTCTCTTGGTTGTATAAGAGATGAATTATTTAGTAATGGTAAACTTATAAGCAATGTATCTATTTTAGATAAAGAAGCTCTATCTAGAATAGAAGTAAAAAAGAAAGATACTAATAAATATCCTAATTGTGATGTATATGAAATCAGAGTAAATGATGCTCCATCATATGCTATGGAGAATGGTCTTATAAATATCATAATGTATGATAATGTAAATAATAAAGTAATCCTACCTAAAGTAGTAAATGAGTATAAACCAGGTTTATATATAATAGCTAATACTATTACATGGGTAGTAGAAGAAGATACTGATATTAGTAATCTAGGTACAGACTTAATAATAGTATATAAGAAGTATATGCCAACTACTTCTATGAATATTAATGCTTTAGAACTATCTTCTGATTTAAGAAAGATAGATATAAGTTCTAATGTATTACCAATAAAGTGCAATTATTTATCTCCATATACAGAAGTTGTAGGTACATCTAGCGAATCTGCTGTAAATATACTAGATGGTATAATAGATGATACTGTAATGGGATATATAGATTATAAGAGCTTTGCTATGGTAGTTACTAATCTTCTGGAACGTATAAATACTCTTACAGAAAGGGTATCATACTTAGAAGATTATTCTACTTTGGTACCTGAAGACAACGTATAATAATGAATATAAGTAACATCTAAATAAAATATTAATTATTGATATTTGTTACTGTAAATATAAGGAGGAATTAAGAATGAGTATATTCGGACAAAATAATAAGCCTGATAATGTAGTTTTCGAACAAGAATTACAAGGAGCTTCTGAATTACAAGAAGCATATATCTATGATGAATTATCAAGATTACCAGATGACAAGAGAAAAGAATTCTTAGAATCAGAACAATGCCAATCTATGCTTGAAGCTGGATTAATTGGTAGAAAGACTTTAGTAAGACTTTCTAAATCTGATGATATGGAAAGAAGAATAACTATGGCAGCTATGCAATTAGCTAAAGACCATAATGATCCATTATGGGATAAACTTGCTGTAAACAGAGTTAGAGAAAGAGACTTATTGAGCAAGATTACAACTAAATATGGAGCTAAAGCTCAAAGAGTTGCTAAAATGGGTCAAAAAGAATATCTTAAACATAATAAGATCTTAGGTGGTAATTATACTAGATAAGTAATGTAAGCAATAGTTATTATACTATTGCTTAAATGCTGTTTAACATTTTAGTGAACAAATGAAAGGAGTGTGATATGTATGAGAATATATCCAGAAGGCTTTAATCAAAACACTAATAAAGAATTAAACAAAGTATCTCTTAAAGGAGATATAGGTAAAGCTGACGTAAGTTATATAAATATATATAGACCTACAACAGAAATAGAATTAACAGAAGCTATAAAAGATAAGCAAATCGTATTAGTTTCTATTAATAGTATTCTTCTTGAAGAAGGAAAAGATTACAAAGTATCTGAAGATAAAAAGAAGATAGTATCTTTAACTCCAGATAAACCTTGGTGTCCTAATGGTGTAACTAAGACTGCTATAGTTGAAGTATATACTATTAAGGAAACAGAAAAAGCTTTAACTGTTGGTGACAATGTATAATTATGTAAGAGTATAGCAAAATGCTATACTCTTAATTTTTCCGTCAATTATATATTATATATTAGAATAATACTATAGAAGAAACAAATAGTTAGTATAATATAAAGGAGTGATATATAAAGTGTTTTACTTAGAGAATTATGGCGATTATTCAGAGTTAATAAAGAACAAGCATATTACTATTGATATGAAAACTATCAATAGAAATACTTGGCAGATGCATTATCAATCATTATTAAATATAATGAAAGATGGAATTGAAACTGAGTATATGAGACATCCAATCATTACATTACATTTTGATGTAATAGATGTAGATATGGCTATACCAGATGTATGGTTTAATATGATGCTATGGTATGTATTAGTAGCAGTAGATAAAGAAATTAGACCATGTGATATAGTATTTGAAGAAGATGGTACTACTGGTAATACTATAAAAAGATTTATGGATGATAAGTTCATAGATAATTATAGAACTATGATTGATAATGTCCAAATGAATAATATAATAGATGATTGTATGTATACATTTAGACATATAGATGATTTTAGTTTCTATATAGCAAATACTGTATCATTAGATGACTTTGTAGAATTAATGGATAAGAATCCAGAATTCTATGATCTAATGCATGCAGATTTATCTCATTTACCAATAGATCAAGTTAAGATAGAAGGTACTAAACTAGCAAATCGTTCTATTGAAATAATAAAGAACTCTGATCATTGTATGTCTAATTACTTTTTAGCAGGTGAAGGTATCAATCCAAAACAATATAAAGAATTAGCTATACATATAGGTCCTAAACCTAATGGATTAGGAGGTGTATTCCCTACTATAATAAATCATAGTTATATAAATGGTGGGGTTAAAGATCCAATGGATTATGCTATAGAAGCTAGTACAGGAAGATTAGCACAGATTATAGTAGAAGGCAATGTTGGTACTGCAGGTGACTTTGCTAGATTATTAGGATTGAATTGTATGGATACTACATTACACAAAGATCCTAATTATATATGTGATACTAAACATTTCCAAGAAGTAACTATAACTGAAAGAACTTTTAAGTTATTCTTAAATAGATATTTCAGATTTAGAAAAGATGGATTGGAATATAAGATTACTAAGAAGATGAAGAAAGATCTTATAGGAAAAACTATACTTCTAAGAAGTCCAATGACTTGTGCTTCCGCTGCTAGAGGAGAAGGAATATGTTATAGATGTTATGGTGATTTAGCATATACTAATAAAGATATAAATCCAGGAAGATTATCTAGTGAAGAATTATCATCTAGATTTACTCAAATGATGTTATCTGCTAAGCATTTATTAGAAGCATCTATAAGAAAGATTATATGGAGCAAAGACTTCTGGAAATATTTCGATGTAGAGTATAATATAATAACTTTAAAAGATGATTTTGACTATACTGGATATAGTATAAAGATCAATTTAGAAGATATTACATTAGAAAGAGATACAGAAGAAATTTCAGAAGGTCAATATAATGAATATATAACTTCATTTAAATTAATCTGTCCAGACGGAGACGAAATAGTATGTAATACAGCTAATGCAGATAATCTATATATAGCTAATTCTATAAGCTCAGTTATGCAAGAATACGAAAAATCAACAAAAAAGCTTAAAGGAGTATATTCTGACGGAGAAGATATTATTATAAATCTAAATTTAATTCAAGAAAGAGACGGAATATTATTTGTAATGAATATCTTAAATAGTGATTTATCTTCTAATCTAAAGAGAGTTAAAGATATAATCAATAAGATAGAGATTACAAAGAATCTATCTAGACATGAATTATTAGAAAAGTTTAATGAAGGATTATTAGATAGTAAGATTAATCTTCAATCTGTTCATGCTGAAGTTATATTGATGAATCAGATGCGTAATGATGAGGATATTTTAGGAATGCCTAAATGGGAAAATCAAAATCCTCATTATCAGATCTTAACATTGATGCAATCATTAGAGAACATACCTTATGTAACTAAGAGATTAAGTTATGCTAAAACAGCACAAGCATTAAGATCGCCTGTTACTTATAGATGCGAAAAACCATCTGCTATGGATGTATTCTATATGATAAATCCTCAGAAGTATATTAATAGTAAGATAGTTCCTGCTAAAGAACCAGAGTATGCTGAAAAAGGATTAAGAAAGATCTGGAATAAGATTGATAAAAATAAAGAAGAAGACGAATAATCTTCTTCTTTCTTTTTTGTAATTGATAAATATTTCAATTATATATTATATATTTGCTGTATAGATAATAATAAGTCTATATAGCATGCTTTAACTACTTAGAGATAAGACCAAGATATACATAAGATAATTAAATACTAATCAAAAGACATAATGAATTTATACTAAACAGCAGATAAGATTATATTAAGTTATCTTATAATGTATATCTTGGTTTTTTCGAGTAAGAAATATATGGGGGTCATCCCCATATTATTTCTTGTCAAAAATCAATATAATTATATATTATATATGTGTCATAAGAGTCATATGACAAATACAAATATTATGGAGGGAATTTAACCATGAATAAAGTCGTAAAAGCCTACAATAAAATTGGCAATGTAGTAAGAAGAATAAGAAAGGAGAAGATAACTCCAATGATGCTTGCTAGTGAGTATGATGGAGCATTAGAAGAGTTTAAGAATGAAGCTGTAAAAGAAGCAGGAAATGGTGCATATAGTGTATATATAAGTGATTTAATCTGTTCACTTAAGAGTGCTAGAGATATGATGAAATCTTTACAATCTAACGCAACATCTATTATATATAAAGTCGATATGCAATCTAAACGTATATTAACAATAATCCAGAAACTTAGTTTTGTTAATCCAGAAATAGCAGATGAGATGAAGTTTAATAAGAATATCAGATTTACTTGTTTTGACGTAAATGTATCTGCTTTAAATAAATGCAACCATTTATATATTGTATATAAATCTAATGCTAGCATGGATAATGAAGAAAAGAATAAAGTCTATATATCTTATTTAGTAAGAAACTGGATGGGACTAAAAGAAAATGACAATATAGATGTAACTATAAATAATGCTTCTACAAAAGAATTTATGATAAATAGACGCTTTCTTAATAATATAAATAGTTTGAGTACTATATCTATATTCAATGAAAATTCTGAAGAAGATACAGAAAAAGAAGAACCTGGAGAATTAACAGCATTTGAAAAGTTCTTAGAGGCTTCAAAAGAAGTAGATAGTATTAAAACTGTCATAGAGAGACATTACAGAAAAAAGATGGAACTTACTGAAGATGTTTTAAGCTCTTGGGATGCAGCAGTAAAGGCATTTAATGAATCTGTAGAGAAGTGTTTAGAAGAAATACATATAACAAATGAGTTCTTTAATCGTAAGGAATATCTTTTACAAGATATAGACACTATGCGTAATATACCAAATTTTAATACTATATATTCCCCTTGCATAAGGAATAATATATTAGCTAGAAAAGTAACTTATGCATTATGTATATTATACTCTTACATCAATAATGATGAAACAATGGTAACACAGATAAGAAATTATAAACTTTTGAATAATACTACAGATATAAATATATATGATATACATGGTGTTACTGTAGTAATAGCAGATGATCTTATAGATACTATATCAGAAGAATATAAAGATTATTTCCGTAATATAAAACCTGCATTTACTATAGAGGAATTACCATATTCAACAAAGTATATTAATGCAAATACAATGCTTAGCATATGTAGTGTCTTTAAAGATGATGATTCTAGATTATCATTAGGAGCTAATATAAATAAAATTATCACAGATGCGATTATAGAATATAATATAGAAGCACAGAAACAAAAAAGAGCAAAAGAAGAATTAAGAGGAGATATTGTGCAGACAGATGAATTCTTTGCTAATATACCAGAAGCAAATCCATTTGTACCAGTAGAAGAAACTAATGAAATTAAAATTGAACCTTTATTTGATAATCATTTAAATGAATTAAAGAAAGAAGAAAACTCTTTAGAAACTTATGTAATTTCTATAAATGGTGAAGAAATGGAAGTCAAAACAGATGGAGAATTAGTTCTTAAAGATATAGTTGATGATATCAATTCTAATGATTATATTTGCATAGGTAATTCTATACTAGTAAGATCTAAAGATGTAGATTATATTATAAAGAAATAAAATAAAGGGTGGTAAAACACCCTTTATTTTTTCTATGTTACACTATGCCATTGTATAGTATTTTAATTATATATTATTATCTTGTCATAATACATATATGTATATATCCTGAAGTATACATAAATAAAATAATGGAGGTGATTATTATGACAAATTTAAAGATAAACGACATCAAGGAAATGACCGAAGTGTTTACACATGGGGGTGTATTCCATGCAGACGATGTATTTTCATCTGCATTGTTATTATTAATCAATCCAGACTTAAAAGCCATCATCAGAGGATTTAAAGTCCCTGATGGCTTTTCTGGATTAGTATTTGACATCGGTGGTGGTGAGTTTGACCACCACCAACCTGATGCTGAAAGAAGACCAGATGGCAGTAAGTATGCTGCCTTCGGTCTTCTTTGGAAGGCTTTAGGTAGTCAAATCGTCGATGAAGTTGGAGCTAAAATCATCGACGAATCGATTGTAGCTCCAATTGATCACACAGATAATGGCGAATCTGATGTGGTCAATCCGTTGGCAGTAAGCATCTCTATGATGAACTGTCAATGGGATGAACCTAATAGCAATGATAATTTCTTAGAAGCTGTGGAAATAGCTAAGAAGATTTTATCTTCTGCTATTAAGGCTCAATTGTCTAGAGCAAAGGCTAAAGAAATTGTTCTTAGTGCCTTTGCCCAATCTGATGACGGAAAAATTGTAGTACTAGATAAGTTCTGCCCATGGCAGGATGTTCTAGTAAATACTACTGCCGAAGTAGTAATCTTTCCAAGTTTAAGAGGAGGATACAACGCTCAAGTTGTGCCAGTTAAACCTGGCTCATTTACTGCCAAGGTATCCTTCCCTGAATCTTGGGCTGGACTTACTGGTGGTGACTTGGTATCTGCTAGTGGTATAGAAGGTTTGACCTTCTGTCATGCTGGTAGGTTCTTAGTAGCTGGTGCTACTAAGGAAGCAGTTATTAATGCTGCTAAGTTAATCATCAGTAAGTAAAATAATAAGAGGGATTCGCCACCCTCTTATTATTTTTTTGTATGTACCTTAACACATTAATAAAGGAGTGATAAAGCTTATGGAAAATTATAAAATTGTGGTTAAGCATACATCAATAATTATTAATGATTACGAATGGGGAGATAATAAAAAACTAGAGAACTATTTCTCTGTATATAATCCTGTGACTCATTCATGTTTTTATAAGGGATTAGAATATGACGAAGTAAATAAACGATTAATATTACCAAGAGGATTAGATGTTTATTTTTTGGAGAACGAATTTAATACTAAAGCATATATAGATAGAAAGTATGATGAATGTGATAATGTAGATTTAATAAAGATAAAATATAAACCTAGGGATGAAGTACAAAGAGAGTCATTAAACTTTATGTCTGGTAGTACTGCTCAATATAGAAACAATAGATATTACTCTCAATTATCTTTAAATCTTAATACAGGTAAAGGTAAGACATATTGTTCTATCGCTAATGCGGCGGCATATTCATTAAGAAGTATTATAATTACATCTACTGTCGGTTGGTTAGAACAATGGAGAGATTGTATATTAGAATATACTGATGTAAAACCTAGAGAAATATACTTTATAGAAGGATCTCCTTCTATACATAGATTATTAAAGAGAGATATATCTCAATATAAATTTATATTGGTTACTCATGCTACATTAAGATCATATGGAGAAAATCAAGGGTGGGATAAGATAACAGAGTTATTCAAATATCTTAGAGTTGGTATAAAGTATTATGATGAAGCACATAGAGATTTTGATAATATATGTAGAATAGATTTCCATACTAATACCTATAAGACATACTATATAACAGCTACTCCATTAAAGAGTGATGAAGCAGAGAACTTTATATATCAGATGTATTTAAAGAATGTACCTTCTATAAACCTATTTGATGAAAATAATGACCCTCATACTAAGTATATAGCTATACAATATACATCAAAGCCTACTCCATTAGAAATATCTAAATGTAGAAATCAATATGGATTAGATAGAAATAGATATACTAATTATCTAGTAAGAAAAGAGAATCCATATAAAGTATTGATGATATTATTAGAGATGCTTATTAATAAACCTGGGAAGATATTAATCTATATAGGAGTAAATGATGCTATAGAAGTAGTAAGAGAATGGATAGTGAGTACATATCCTTATTTAGAACCTCATATAGGAGTATATAATAGTCTAGTAAAAGATAATAAAGAACAACAATTAGAAAAGAAGATAATATTATCTACCACTAAATCATGTGGTGCGGCTGTAGATATTAAAGGATTGAAATCTACTATAGTATTTGCAGAACCATTTAAATCAGAAGTATTAGCAAGACAAACTCTAGGTAGAACTAGAGATCCTAATACCTATTATTATGATATGGTAGATATGGGATTTAATCAGACTAAGAAATACTATTATCAGAAGTTACCTATATTTAATAAGTATGCTACAGAATGTTCTAATATAAAACTATCTCCTAATCAATTAGATGAGCAAATAGACCTTATTAATAGAAGTAGAGAATATCCATTTAAAAGAAAGATATGGTTGAGATTACCTAAAGATGAAATTGATATAAATAATCCATACTTTGGAGATAGATATAGAAATACTCTAAAGAAACAAGTTATATGGCATAAGTGCGATGAAAATAAAAATCTAAAATAAGAGTAAGCGTAATTTGCTTACTCTTATTTTTTTGCCATTATAATATATTTCAATTATATATTATTATCTTGTCATAGAAAATTAATTAAGCAAATAAATTAAAAAAATATAAAAGGAGATGATTACTATGACAATGAATAAAAAGGTAGATTTCCAAGCAGTAAAGACAGGATTGGTATTCTTCCCAGAAGAAGTTAAAAATGAGATCATGAAAGGTCTCAAAGCTACAAGATATATCTTTAACGGGTGTGTTGACGAGCACCCAATGGTAATGTATACCAATAAGATAGATTACATAAATAGTAATCTAGCAGGCACTACATTTAAGATAAAGTCTTTGGATATCAATGATATCAATAGAGAGTTTATCAATTTTATGGCAAACTTTTTTGAGAAATATTCTCAAAAACTTGCTTCTGCAACTAGGGCAATCAACAACTTTAGTGATGATGAAGTTGCCGATTGCATTAATAAATTTACAGGTGATGCTTGTATTGCAGAGGTACTTTTCGATGCTTCAGCATTAGACAAAATTATAAACGAAGCATTAAAAAGTCAAAGTAAGAAAAAACTTTTAGAGGAAACTCCAGACGTTATTGATGTTGAAAATGCCATCGACATCAATAAGGAAATTGACAAAGAAGCTTCTGAAGGAGAGCTTCCAGTTCCAGATGAAATTATAGATACAGAAGAAATTCCAGATGAAGAAGTTATGAATGATGCAGAAATAAAAGAAGAAAAGAAAGAAGAAACAATAGTTTCATCATCTTCTGAAGCTGCAGAAGGATTTATCACTGATGAAAAATTGCTTGAAAAGGTAGGTGATAAATTCTTTGAAGAGGCTAAAGACAAGATTAACAGAATTGTCAAAAATAAATCTTTAACAAGAAAACAAAAGAAGAATAGGATTAATAGAATTGTTAGATCCTATTCTCATAAAGCTGAAGATTTTGATCCTATAAAAGAAGAAGAAATAAAAGAGAAGATCATTACAGAAACAGTAGAAGACATAAAGAAGCCTGAGACTACTATAGAAGAAAAAAATAAAGCTGTTATTGATTCTTTCCAATACCCTGAAACTAAAGACAACAGTTTTATTAAAAAGATACTTAGAGATAATATTAAAAATATTATTCTAAGTAGAGTAGATGAAGACATCTACAAAATCGAAATGCCAAGAAAGAACGGATTTACCGATATGTGTTATATCAGTTTCGGAAAGAAATCTTTCGAGATTGGTATAAGACATCAAATGACACAAGGTGCTATTATAATAGTACCTATGCCAAGCAATCCAGCTCTTGGTAACATTTCAGTGCTTAATGAACAAGTGTTTAAGGAAGTTATAGAAGTTGGCACTATGGGAATAACACAATATTCAAATTCATTCATTTCTATACCTTTCAATGTAAAAAAGAGAGCTTCATAGCTCTCTTTTATTTTTTGACTTGACCCATAACTATTAAATAATAAATATAAGGAGTTTAATATTATGGATATCAATAATTACAATAAAATATCAGAGCAGATAACGATATTAGGAAATAATGCAAGTTTAAGAATGTGTACTGTCTTAACGAGAAAGACACAAGAAGGGTATAAGAAGTCATTTTATAATGAATACGAATATGGAACAGAGAAATATGTAGATGCTTCATCTATGAGAACTATAAAGAAAGATTATGATTATTTTTTGTCTTTAGAGATATTTGATACTAAAGATAATGTAATATTAAGAACTGGAGATGTATTTAGATTAAAACTTCTATTGAAAGATATATATAAATTCTATAATGATAATTCGTATGATATATTATTTGATAAGTCATCTACAAAAATATCTAAAGTGTTTAGATTAAATAATCTACCCATGGGTAGATATGTATCATTTAAATTTTGTTTTATAAATATTGGAGATGATACAGAAGAACTAGGATTGAGAATAAGTATATCAGAGGATTCATACACTGATTGTACAATGAATGATTTATTTGGCTTATTATATACTATGGATTCATTAAACATGTTTCAATCTGCTCAGATAGCTGTATCATCATTACATATAGAATTAGAAACAAATCTAAATATTATAGGAGATACATCATCATCTTCTAAAGTAAATCATAATATAGAAGAGAGAAATCAACAAGAGTTATTAGTATCAAAGAAAAGACAATTACCTAAGAAGCAATCAAGATCATTCTTCGATAAAATGGATGATATGTAAAATTATCATATGTAAACATATTAGTACTTATTAATATAAGGGGGTTATAAATTTATGGGAGTAAGAAAAGACGTAAGAACATTATTGAAAGGGTTAAAACTAGATTTACTGACTATTAGATATTTTACTATAGCAGTTGATTATTGTATATCTAATGATATAGATCCTTTAGAGATATCATTAATTAAAGATGTATATCCAATAATAAATAAGGAGATTAAGAATACTACTGAAGGGGCTATAGAATCACATATGATTAAAGCCGTATTGAAGAGTAGAAAAGCTGTAGATGAATATACTTACTATGATAAATTAGGAGTAAAGAAGCCTACAGTAAGAAGACTTATGATTAAACTTGTAGAAATATTAAAATAGATAGATTGAGTTATATAGCTCAATCTATTTTTTATTTATATATTATTACATTGCTATAAGAATAATATAGTAATATAAATATTAAGGATAGCTTAGACAATGAATTATTGTCAAATGATGGTATACATGACAGTATTTTTGAAATAAAATAAGAGTAAGCATAATGCTTACTCTTTTATTTTTTTGTATTATACTGTATACATTAATGGTTGTGCGTCATTAGCAGCAGATACACTAGCATCCTTCAAGTCAGCTACTACATCTTCTCTTTTATCTACATACTTTTCTAAATCTCCTAATTTGATATCTATATTACCAAATGCAGATTCCATACCATCAAAATATTTCAAATGATTATATAAGAATATAGCTACATCGCATATAGCTAATTGTTCAAATATCTCCATTTTAGTAGGTGGAATAGTATTTAAATTATCAGCATGCTTTATAAGTAAGTCTATCTTAAAATTAGGTAGGCATGTAAGATACTCTATATTAGTAGCACCTTTTAATCTTATTTTATTAGGTGGTTCCCATTCTGGATATATACCATAATTGAATAATGATACATGGTTAGCTTGCATTTGTACCATAGCTAAATCACCCATATCAAATCCAACGTTAAAGAAATCAAAAGAACCAAATGGTTGTGCATTTACAGCCATTGCATTTTCAGTAAACTCTTCCCATGCTATATCTCTTAATCCTAATATTTCTATATTACCTGGAATCTTATCTTCATCTATAAGACAATAATCACCACGTCTATCCTTCTTTACATCTACAGTATATCTTATTTTCATAGGAAAATATCTAGAAAATGTAGTTAAAGAATCTTCTATAATGACTTTTGCCCATTCGTCTTTTTGAAGATATTTAGGTAGATTAAGTTCATAGCATCCTAGTCTACGATCTATCTTATTTACTAATCTAGTCATGTTGTTTGTTAAAGCCATAGCTATACACCTCCTTGTGTAAATATTAATTATTAGTTAAACTAATCAATAATTATATATTATATTATTGTAAATATATTTAATAAGGAGAGATGATTATGAATAACAATAAAGGAATAGTACAGTATATAATAAAAGCAAAGAGAGAAGAAAAGAGGGAGAAGATAAATAATGATGAATATTGCGAGTATTAAATATGATTCTTTAGTAAATGGAGAAGGATTAAGAACAGTGGTATTTGCACAAGGATGCAAGCATAATTGTAAAGGATGTTTTAATCCACATACACATGAATTTGGTATTGGTAGAGATTATGAAGTAGAAGACTTATATAAGATAATTAAAGAAAATTGTCTTATGAAAAAAGTTACATTCTCTGGAGGAGATCCATTATATCAAGTAGAAGAATTTACTGAGTTAGCTAAATTATTAAAAGCAGATGGCTATAATATATGGTGCTATACTGGATTTACTATAGAAGAGATACAAAATGATGAAAATATGTCTAAGATATTAGATTATGTAGATGTAATAGTAGATGGTAAATTTGATGAATCTAAAGCAGGAGAGTATAAATATAAAGGTTCATCTAATCAAAGGATAATAAATATAAAGGAGAACATAGGAAATGAATAAATTAGTAAAGTTAGTTATAATACTTAGCATGGTATTTATGATATGTGGAGGAGTATCTTATAAGCTTTGTTCTACTATACAAGCTAAACCATTAGTTAGTAAAGAGCTAGTATCTAACTCTGCATGTAGAGTTATAAGAAGAAGTATGAGCTTTAAAACTATGAGAATTGTTAGAGATAATACAGAATTGAAGAATTACTCATATATGGATTCTGATAATTATATAGTAACATTAGTAGATGATGAAACTAATATTGAATATAATATAGGTAGTGAGAAATACTATAATATATTCTCTAAGAATAGCATAGATAGAGATAATATTCAAGTTGATATGATGGTTATATCTAATAGTAGTAGAATAGTAGATATAAGTAATGTAGAAGAAACAGGATATAATGAATAAGCTATATAGCTTATTCTTTTTTGTTTGAAGGGAGATTAATATGGATAAAGAAGAAATTATATATAAAAAGACAAAATATCAATATGGAATGTGTAATGTATTATTTAAAGGATTAGAAAAAGATAAAGTGTATAGAATGTATAAAGATATTAATTATATATACGATATGACATTTGATAGTATATATATCATAAACAATGGGAAAAAAATATTTGCTAATACGATTAAAAGTAAACTTACAATATTTAAAAGACATAAAATAGAATTGATACAATGTAATGATGGTAAACCTAAAACTAATATATTTGGTAAGCATAAGATTATAAAAGTTAAACTTCCTTCTCTATTAGATATAAGATTACCAGAAGAAGTTATATATGATTACTATGATAAATTTTATTCTAAATTGTATATAATGAATAGAGATAATAAAGAGTTCTTATATCCTTATAGCTATATAATAAATTCTCTTATAGATAAAATCAATGCTATTATTAGTATTAAAGATTCTTTTGATACTAATGAAGAATATAAAGAGTTTGTAAATACATTATGTAAGATAGTATCATATTGCTCTAAAGTTATATCTAATTTATATGGATTATACAATATTAATAAGAAGAAAACATTATTAAGTACTAATACATTAGATAATCTATTACATGAATCTATAAAGTTATGTAATATATCTAATGACTTTATAAATGAAATGAAAGATTTGTATTAGTCGTTTTTTGATTATATATTATAATACTGTAATCAAATATTAAGGGAGAGGATAGATATGTTAAAATTAAAATTCTTAGGAAGAGGTTCAGGATTAAACCCAAAGGAGGGGAATACATCTGCATACTTTGAATATAAAAATAATTTATTTATATTTGATTGTGGCGGAGATGTAGCTGGTAAGCTAATACAAAAAGGATTACTAGAAAATAAAGATAGGATAACTGTTTTTATAACTCATGTGCATGATGACCATGCTGGTTCATTAAGTACATTAATTTATTACTGTAAGTACATCTTACATAAGAGACCTATTATAGTATGCCCATGTCCATCAGGCTTGGGTGAAATTCTAAAATTGGAAGGTGTACAGCCTGAGGACTACGAACGCATAACTTTTAGAATGGCATTTAATAAAAGATTTAAAGATCTATTCATAAGGTTACTTGTGGCTGATGTAGTACATGGTAATATGAGTGCATATAGCTACGCTATAGAATTTCTAGATGGATACTACATATACTATAGTGGTGATACAGATAGTACTATGCATTTTTTATTATCTGATTTGATTAATAATGTAAAACCAGATCACGTATTGTTATACCATGAAGCATGCATGTATGAATGTCCAGTACATACATCTATTTGTAGATTGTACGGACTGGTACCAGAGAGGTACAGAAGTAGCACATATATTATGCATATAGATTCAATCTTCGATGAAGAATATGCTAAGAGTTTAGGCTTCAATGTAGTACAAGTGGAAAAAGAAGAGTAAGCATTATGCTTACTCCTTTATTTTTTCTATCTGTTACAATAATCTAATATTTCATTTCTTATATATGATTCAAGATTTATATTGAATACATCTCCTTCTTTACTAACCAATTGAACTCTTCTTCCATTATCTACTAGAGATGCTGTTTCATATAAAGTATCAAATGATTTTAATACAGTCTTTATATTAGCAGATTCTTCTTTGATATAATCCATTACTTGTTTATTAGTAATAGGTTCTATTATACCAGCATCGTCTTCAGGTAAGTATAATTTACTTCCTTCATTTTGAGCATATATATTTCCTGATTCTTCTACTATACCAGTCATATATGCAGCTTTATGAGATGGGAATATAACCCAGTCCCAAGTAATAACTTTTATATTTTTTACTTCTGCTCCTCTATTAGTATTTTGAACAGAACCTAGAGCACGTAATGAAAATGATACTTTAGTATCATCTAAAATAAAGTTATTGAAGTTTTCCCCTCTATCATTAGGAGTTCCTTTTACATGTGCTTTTATATTATTTCCTTCTTTCCAAAGTTTAAGTATCTTATGTGATACATTATTAGGATCTATAGTTTGTTGTCTTGCTATATCCTTGCACATAGGATGTCCAGCTTCTCCACAGAAGTTTCCTGATTTTATTAATTCTACAGTTCTAGGACATGTCAATTCTGGCATTAATTCTTTATCTGAATAGAATCTTCCATTTCTATTCTTTACATTCATATCTTGTAATACTGCTTCTATTGTTACCCTATTATTTTTTTCTCCTACTATAACTGGATCTTGTGGTTCAGAACTAGCAGTTTCGCATATTACAAATCCAATTTTACTATCTATCATTATTATTCCTCCTTTATATATAAATTAATAAGATGTTGTCTAACCTTATTTCATTTTTGTGCGTTACTATACTAGATAAGGGTAAATACGTTGAACTATATAATAACTATAAAACTTTGAAAGGAATGATATACAATGTTGATTTCAATAAATACAGTTAAGCATAGAGCTGATGGTTTAAAAAATGGAACTAAATATACAATGTCAGAAAATTGTAATATATTAAGAAATAGTATGAAAACAACTACTAATCCTGTATTGGTAGAAAGATATATTGGTAGTTGGGATTATAGAGATAATTATGCTGAAAGAACAGCATTTAGAGATATGCTTAATACAGTAAAGGAATTCTGTTTAAGAAATGATATAGGAAATAGTATAAAGGAACATGCTATATCTTATATAGGTAAAAATGCATTATATCAATTTAGTAATGCAAAACATGCTAAGGAATTAGTAAATGAAGTATTTGGTAATAGTGATGTAGAAGAAGCTAAACCACTATTAGAAGAAGTAAATACTGTAATAGCTTGTGATAGAGTAATTAATAATCAAAAAGCTCTAAATAAGAAAGTAAGCTTAGATAATACAGTAATGAGATATGATATGGGAAAGATATCTTTAAAAGAATGTATTGAAAACATGTGTGAACAAGTAGACAGTTTCAATATGAAATTTAAAGTTAAATATAATGTAGCATTAGAGAATATATTATATACTCTAAGTAATCATAATATAAAATGTAGTAGAAGTACTGTACTAGAAACAGTAACAGATTACTTCCTTATGAAGAATAATAAGAAAGAGAATATAGAAGCTATGGCTGATATAATAGAAAGAACTAGTTTCTATAATGATGACGATAAAGTAGGAGTACAATATGTAATAGAGAATGTCAATAAGAAGAATGAATTAGATGATATTCTATATAGACAAGATTACTATACTGAAGAAGTAAAACAACTTGTTAAAGATAAATTAAACAATGTAAAGAAGACTGCTAAGAAGATAGCTTCTAGTAATATCTTTGATGAATTAAAATTATTATATGATAAGAAACCAGAGAAGATAAAAGCTATAGTAAATAAATTATATGTAAGAAGTCCAGAGCAAATATTAGATGAGCTTCCTAACTTCTTATCATGGTTCAGAACAGCATTAGTTCTAACAACTTTTTCTGTAAGTCCATACCTAGGTATTATATCTTTAGGTGTAGATAAATTTATACAAATGTCTCTTCAAAGAGATCATACTAAGAAAGCTATAGATAAATATAATAAAGAATTATCTAAAGCTGAAAATAAATTAGATAGATTAGACCCTGATAGTAAAGCATATTCAAATTGTGAAGCATATATTGCTACACTTAAAAAGAATATAAGAAAACTAGAAGAATACTATGATACATTAAAGAGTGAAAAGGAGATTGATGAAAGTATGAATTATAATTCAACAGACCCAGAAATAGCAGGAATATTAAATGATATAAGTGTAGATGACATGAATCTTACTGATGCACAAAAAATATATCTAGACGTAGAGAATAGTTCTGTCGATGTAGAAGAATATCTAGAATCAGAACACAAGAAGGTATTAAGAAATGTACAAGCAGCTATGAGAAAGCTTAGAGAAACTTATATAGTAAACTCTCAATTTAATAAATTGGCTAGACAAGGATACTTCACTATGATAGATGAAGAAGAATATAATAGATTTGCTTTAGCTAATAATACTGTAATAGAAGATTATATAGGAGGAGACAATAAGATATTCTTCTGTATAGGACATTGCTTACCATTAAAAGCAACAGATGAAAAATACAGAGATAAAGAAACCATACGTTATTTATTAGATAGACTTACTGATATATTAGAAGAAGTATGTGATGCTTCTATTAATGTATTATATGAAGGTGATGATGAAGATATATATCATATATATCTATCATATATGAAACCAATAGAATGGCAAGATGATTCAGTGTACGAATCTTTTATGCATATAGATACTAGAAAGAATGCTGCATTAGTATTAGCATTAGAAGGCACTATTAATCAATTTACTACTTATAATCCAAATGAGATAATGAGTATGATAGAGAATAATATAGATAAGTATGATAATGACGTAATAAATGCTATATCTATTATATCTATGAACGAATCATCAATTATAAACCCAGAAGAATTAATTGATATCTTAAAGAAAGAAAAGAATAGAGTTTATAAATTAAATGAATCAGCTGGTACTAAGTATAGTAGAACGTCTACTATTTCAGAATGTATTAGTATGCTCAAAGATACTAAGCCTAAAGAAGAAATACGAGAGACATCATTTGAATCTGTAGCACACTTAATGAATATTAATGAAGCAATACAATCTATATATGAATATAATCAATCTGTAAATGAAACATCATTAAAGACCAATGTTAAGATAGTAGCACAGAAGGTTAAGAATAAAGCTAATATATTAAACGATAAACAGAAACAAGCATCAGCTCAATTAGATAATATGGTAGATAAATTCCAAGATTCAATACAGAAAGACTTATCAAATAAGAATAGAGAGGCAGTTATTAAAGGTAGATTATTACCTTCAGCTTCAGCAATAATTAAATTAGCATTAGCTAGTGGTATAGCTGGATTAGCAAATCCAGTATTAGGAGTTATTACAGCTCTTGGTGGTCTAGGAGCTGCTGCTGCTGGTACTAAGAAAGAAAAACAATATATACTAGATGAGATAGATATACAATTAAAATTAGTAGAAAAGAAACAACAACTTGCAGAATCTAATAATGATATGAAGTCTTTAGAAGAACTTATGAAAATAGAAAGAAAACTAAAAAGAGAAAGACAAAGAATAATGTATAGATTAAAGAACTATTATCCTGCTAGTGTAAATTAAATGGAGGTGAAATAGATGGGATTATATAATAGAGATAGATTCCTAAGATATATATCTGAAGCAGATGATGATGACGAAAATACTTATACTATGGGTAGTGCTGATGATCCTGATGATGATACAAATGATACTGGAGACAATAATCAGGACGATACAAACCAAGATAATAATGTAGATAATAATACTAATGATACACAAGATGACAATACCGATACTGGATATAGTATGATATCTGCTGATGATCCTGATGATGATACAAATGATAATCAGAATAATAATACAGATACACAAGATAATACTAATGATGATAATAATCAAACTAATGATACAGATAGTTATAATATGATATCTGCTGATGATCCTGATGATAATACAAATGATACTGGAGACAATAATACAGATAATAATCAAGATGACGCAGATAGTTATAATATGATATCTGCTGATGATCCTGATGATAATACAAATGATAATAATGGAGATGACAATGCAGATGGTAATGATAATGCTGGAGATGGTGATGATTACACTATGGGTAGTTCCGATGATCCAGACAACCAAGACCAAGACAATACTGATGGGAATACAGATAATACTGATTCCGATAATGGAGATGATGATAGCTATAATATGGGGTCTGCAGATGATGATAACAGTGATACAGATGATACTAATACTGGAGATGATAATACTGATGATGTATCAGATGATACTGGAGCAGATCAAGATAAGATTAAACAAATAGAAGATGATTTGTTTAAGGATTTAACTCCAGAACAATTAGCTATTAAAAATATGGAGTTAAAACAAAGATACTTGGAATTATATACTGTAATAAATGATATAATCATAAGAGTAAATAAGATTCCTAAGAGAAGTTATAATATAAAAGTATTAGAGTTTACTGGATTGAAGTTAGTAGAGTTAAGAGATTTAGTACAAACTTATCTTACTTATACATTCAACACTAAGACCTATATAGAGAATACTATAAATTATCAACAATACTTAGCTACAATGTCTACTATTAATAGTCTTTTGAGGGAAATAACACCTAAAAATCCAGAAATATAGGTTGAAGCCCAGAAAAGGCAATATAACAATATAATAAGCGTTATAAGCTGAATACAAAATAAAAAATAAAATTTTTATGAAAGGTGGTAGTTGTTTATGCCAGTTATAGGTACAAGACCAAGTGATAAAAGAAACAATGGCAAAGGTTATTTAAAAGATCCAATGTGTAAATTAACTGAATCTTTTTTAAACGTTGCCCAAGATATTGTAAATGAAAATTCTGTAGATATGTTCAGACATCCTGATATGGCTCTTATGAGAGGTACTGCAAGTAGAGACGCTATGAAGAATTTCTTCTGCAAAAACTCTTGCGATAGATCTAGCATGGATCCAGAAGAATATGATGATCATATGGAAATGATGAGCGAACAATTTGAAAATGATTGTGATGGTTTATCATCATTTAATGAATATGCTTCAATGAATACTTTCAACCCAGTTATTGGTATGATGTTCCCAATACATAAGAATTTACTTATGAACTGTATCTTTGATAAAGGTGCAATTCCTAAAGTAGTAATGAAATCTCCAAAAGAAACAGTTACTATGGAAACTAGATGGTTAGTTACTCCAAAGGGAGAAAAGATAGATCTTTATAGAGATCAAAGAAAGATAAGTGATGCTGTTCAAAGCACAAACCCATTTGTAGAAGTTCCAGTTATCTTACCAGAAACAGGAACTACAGATGTATTAGCTGCTATTGGTGGTAGTTCTTTAGATAATTTATCTATTGAAACTTCAATTTCTGCTATAATGGTTGCAGAAGACCCAGCTCATAAATTAGCTGATGCTTCATCTGAAGAAGATAAGAAAGCTGCTTTAGAAGCAGGTACATGGATAGATGTAGATATGCAATTCGTTACATCATATATGGATTATGATAGAAGTGTTATCGACCATGTAACTTATGATGATGGTAAAGGAACAGTTAAGACTATTTGTATTTCTGCTACAATGAAGGATAACAAATTCCAAGTTGTAGATATGCAAGGAAATGCTTTAGCTGTTAAGATTAAAGCAAGATTAGATAGCTCAAATGCTATGCTTGATACTTGTAAAGTAGAATGGTCTGCTAGAACTGACTTAATTGAAGTTGGACCTGGTATTCCAATAAACGTACCAATCTCTCCTGAAGAAGTTAAAGATATTGGTGCTTTATATCAAGTTAACCAATTAACTAAGATTATGTCTATGATTAAATTAGTTATGGAAAATACTAAGGATGATGATATCAAAGGATATCTTGATCAAAACTTTAATACTATGCCAAAGACTGATAAGATTCACAGAGTATTTGACTTTGCTCCAAGAGAAGGTTATATGCTAGACCATGTTGAATGGAGACATAAGACTTTCTTAGATGCATTAGATACTTATGTAACAGATATGCTTACAGTATTAAATGATCCAAACATGACTGTTACTATATTTGGTAGACCAGATATCATAAGAAAGATTACTCCTACTGAATATAGCTATCAAAGTCCAAATAGTATAGGACCTGTTGAACTTGAATTCAACAAGACTATAATGACTTCTGATAAGAGAGTATATCAATTCATGTCTTCAACTAAATTAAATGGTTCAAATGAATTAATTATAATTCTTTGCCCAAGAAATAGTGATAGAATTATATACAGAATTTATGATTATCAAATGTATGTATCAAATGAAATCAGAAATGCTGCTAATCCTTCATTACCAGCAGTTCATGCTTTCCAAAGATACAAAGTATGGAGTTACCAACCAGTTCAAGGAAGAGTTACTATCTTAAACCCAACTGGATTAAAAGGAGCTTACGACAGCTTAGGTTTCTCAGGTGTTTAAAATATAAATTTATACTGAAACAACACAAATATAATACAGTCTACAGTCGAAAGGCTGTAGACTGATTTTTTTTATTTAAGGAGGTTAAATATAGTTATGGATAGAATAAGTTATAACTTTGCTGAATTAGAAAGTGCTGTTAGTGGAGTTAAGAATGATCAATCTGCTTATAAACTAAATGAACTTAAAAGACAGCTTAACAAATTCTTTAAAGGTTCTGAGTGTAAAGATGTAATATATACTCAGAATACAGATAAGTTCTTTTTCGGTATGTGTGTTATGCCAGTAATAAAACCTAATGATGCTGTCGCTATATTGGGAGATCCAGATGAAAGAAACAAGTATATTATAGAAAAATACTATGTAGAAATAGATTCTAAGTTATTAGAACTAGGAATGTCTACTAAAGAATTAACTGCTATATTATTGCATGAAGTAGGACATCTTGTAAATGATTCTATACCTGCTGTTACTGTAAGAAATATAGTAGATAATTTCTTAGCTAATACAGATGGAAGTTTCATAGTACAAAAGATAGATGCTGCTAATGCTTTATTAGCATTTGGTATTAAAGATGCTATGAGAAAACTTACCTCTATATTCTATGTGGGTAAAGATGAAATAATAGCTGATGAATTTACTGTTGCTTGTGGATACGGTAGATATCTTGAATCTGCTTTTGATAAGATCATAAGAAAGAGTGGAAAGATAAATAAAGATACTACTAATAAACTAGTATTACTTCAATGGACTTTAAGGATATATTCAAGTCTTAAGACAAGAAGAATTGCATTATTACATGCATTAAAGAGAGGTAAATTAGGTACAGGCTCTTCATTAGAAAAGAGAGAAATGGAAAATATGATTAGATATATAAATACTATCAATCCAGCAGATTTAATATCAGAATCTGCTATTGGTAAACTACTATCTAATAAGTATAAAGACTTTAAGTTTAAAGGTATAAGAGCATTAGAAGATGACTTATATGAATATAGCTTAAGATGTAAGAATGTAAATGATGAAGAAGAAGCTATTGCTATAATAAGACAAATGAACTCTAGAATAGGTATGATAGATGATTATCTTATGACAGAAAAATTATCTGATGCTGAATCTAAGAGATGGCATGAGTTATCTAGTAAGTATAGAATGCTTAGAGAAGAACTTGCTAAGAAAACAACATATTCAGAAAAATTCTATGGATTATTTGTTCAAACACCAGTTATAAAGAGTAGATACGAAATGTAATAATAAGAGTAAGCTAAGTGCTTACTCTTATTTTTTTACGTCACTTCAGACATTTATATAGGAGGTGATTGATGTGAGAAAATCAGATGAAATAATATTTACATCAATGCTTATTATTGGGGCTATAGTTGTAATTTTATTATTTTTGTCGGTGTTAGGAGGAATTGGTTATGCAATTTATAAAGGTATTATATTACTAGCTAACTTAATTTAGGAGGATTTTAATAATAATGGGATATAAATATGAAATTTTATATAAAAATTATGAAGGAGAACCAGTTTATAAATCTTATCGAACTGAAGTATTAATTAAAGCTATATTAAAGCTAATTTCATTGATACCAAAGTTTGATATTGTAGATTTTAGATATAGAAAATAATTATTTTTTATGTGTGTATTAACACACATGTAGTTCAATATATAAGGAGTGATTAAAATGGCTTTAGGAAGTCAAAATACAAACAATAACGGAAATGGAAAAGGAAATTATCAACAAGAATCTTATTCAGCATATGCATTTACTAACCCATCATCTCAAGTAGATGCTACTAAATTATCTATCGGATATTGGAATAAACTACTTAAATTATCTATAGCTCCACTTAAGAAAGCTGGAGATAATGGATATAATGAATGGGATTATGCTAATGCTATGACATTATATATACCACATACTAAAGCAAGAATACTTTATAATGAAATAATGTTATTCTTAAATGATCCTAAGAAGTATAATAATGTAGGTATTCCTTTAAAGAAAGGATGCATACTAGTATCTAATGGTACTGAATTTGGAACTACTAATCCTGTATTAGTAATGAAAGATATATCAGAAGATGGTACAGTAAATGCAACATTCTGTTATGAATTTAATAATTTCAATTACGGAATGAGAAATGTAACTGAGTCTTTAGACTTTGATAAGAATACTTATGAATTATTAGAACTTCAAGAATTAGCTGATGTATTAAATCAATATTATTTAGCTATGACTGGAGCATATGCATATTCTGTTAGAGATGAATTGAAGTATGACTTCTCACCAATAAATACTAAGATCGGTTTAATAGCAGAAAAACTTGGTGTTGAATTCAAAGGTGGTAATAATAAATCTAGTAATAAGAATTCTAGATCAGTATTTGACAATAAACAACCAAAATCTAATAATACTTCATTAGAAGACTTAGAGAATGAATTAAACTATTAATTTATAATAAGGTATGATTAAGTTCATACCTTATATTTTTTCTTGAAAGGTGGTATTGCAATGGGAACAACACTAAATAATGTATTGATAGATTTCAATATGGTAATAGATACTGATATTGGTCTATTAAGATTTATGCTTATGAATGGTTATAGTGATGATTCTTTCTTTAATAAAAAAGTAAAGAATAAAGAACAAAAAGATTTAATTAAGTTATTACAAAATAGGGATGAAGCTAATCCATTATCACTATTCTTTAGAAAAGATAATGAAGCTATATATTCTCAGAGATACAAGCTATATAATGAATTCATAGATACTAATTATAAAGATATAATAGACTTATCTATAAAGACAAGCATGTTTGATTTGTGTAATATATGGAAGCAACTAGGAGAAATAAGACCTACTATATTATGTAAAAATATAGAAGAAGAACACTTAATTGAAAGCAAAGATAAGAACCTTGCTACTGTTATTTCTAATTATGAAGATATAGATTTAGATAAATACGATTCAATATTTGTAAAAGATTGTTACAAACTATTAGACTTTCCAACAGATTCTCTTTATAGAAAAGGAATATATGTAGCAGACTATGCTTTTAATCATGATACAACTAATAGAGATTTAATCTGTATGGATGTAGCTGAATGTATTTGTTTATTTAACGAATTCAAATTCATTTGGATATATACTGAAGATTAATTTTAAGGAGGAATTATTAATGGTAATAACAAACGTTGTTAAGAAAGAACAACTAAGAAAAGTACAATTAGAAACTTTAAAATTCTTAAGTGATTCTGTAAAGAATTCCTATGGTCCAATTGGTTCTAATACAGAAATATTTAGACCTGATTCTTTAAATAAGTATACTAAAGATGGTCACTCTATCTTAGAGAGTATACAATTCAAAGGAGAAATAGAAAGATCTGTACAAAGAGATATAACTGACATTACTAGACATGTAGTAAAGACAGTAGGAGATGGTACTACATCAGCTTCTATGCTTGCTTATGATATATTCAGTTCTCTTATAGATATAGAAAAAGGTGGTAAGTATACTTCATATGAAATTATAGCTTTATTAAAGAAGACTGTTGCTGATATAAATAAAGAGATATTAAGTAATGCTAAAGAATTTACTTCTCAATCTGCTTATGATATTACTTATATATCTACTAATGGTAATGAAGAAATAGCTAATACTATGAAGATGATATATGATAAATTTGGTAAAGATGTATTTATAGATGTAGCTATATCTAATACACCAGATAGTATGATTAAAGTATATGATGGTATGACTCTACCAAAAGGATACTGTGATAGTGTATATATAAATGATGCTAAGAATGGTACTTGTACTTTAAGAAATCCAAAGATATATACTTTTGAAGATCCTATAGATACTCCAGAAATGTTTAGTTTCTTTAATACTATAATAGATAAGAATATATTTGCAGCTTATTCTCAAGATAGTAAAACTGCTCCTGTTCCTACAGTTATTATAGCTCCACATATATCTAGAGATAGTATATCTTATATGGATCAGCTTAATAACTTCTTATGTAGATTTACTGGAGATTTATTAGCTTCTAAACCACCAATACTATTAATAACAAATGCTGATCATTTAGATCAACTAAGCGATATTGCTAAAATGTGTGGATGTAAAGCTATAAAGAAATATATTAACCCAGACATGCAAAAGAAAGATATAGAAGCTGGACTAGCACCAGACTTAAATACTATATTAGATTTCTGTGGTACTGCTGATGAAGTAGTTTCTGATCTATCTGCTACTAAATTTGTAAATCCTAAGATGATGAATAATGAAGATGGTACTAGAAGTACATTCTTTAAAGCTCATATAGAATTCTTAGAATCAGAATTAGCTAAAGCACAAGAAAATAGCGAAGATGCACATGTTATTGGTACTTTAAAGAGAAGAATAAACTCTTTAAAAGCTAATATGGTTGAATATCTTATTGGTGGTATCTCTATGTCTGATAGAGATAGTCTTAGAGATTTAGTAGAAGATGCTGTATTAAACTGTAGATCTGCTGCTAGAAATGGTGTTGGATTTGGAGCTAGTACTCAAGGATATCTAGCTACTTTAAAATTATATAATGATAAACTTAAAGAATCAGATGAAGTAGATATGCTTACTACTATACTATCTGCATATAAGAATTTATTATCATCATTATATTCTACTAAGTTCAATACTACTAAATGTGATGAAATAATAAATCTTATAGGAGAACATGGTATTCCTTATAATATTAAGAGTGAAAAAGAAGATGATAAGATACTTTGTTCTATAACTACAGATTCTACTATACTAGAAGCTGTATGTCAAATAGTATCAATCATGTTTACTTGTAACCAATTCTTATGCTCAAATATTAATGAAAATAAATATTTAATATCACAATAACAAATAATTGATGTCGATAGCTGGCATGCTATCGACATATTTATTTAAGAGAGGTGTATTTGAATATATGGAGATGACATTCGATAATTATATAGTAAACCCTATGGGTATAAAGAATTCAGTATTTTCACAAAGAGAAATGTATAGAGAACTATACAGACAAAAGTTAGATAAGATATTAGTAAGAGAAGGAGGAAAGGTTAATTATAAATTATATAAAGATAAAGATAACTATTACGTTTGGTTTAAAATACCATCAGAAGTTATATCAAATTTTTATTATGATGTAGTAATAAAGTTTATACCTAAGTCTAATGCAGTTAAACTTACTAAATCATTAAAAGAGTATAATGTAAAGTTTTATTCTAATGACCCAGCATTTGTATTTACGTTTGCATATGCTATGGAAAAGAATAAATTATTCATAGATGAACTAGCTCCAGTAATGAGTCAGGAAGCATTAAAAGAAAGAGCAAAAGAAAGGAATCCTAAATCAGAAGTAGGATATGTAAAATCATTATTCTTTGCTTATCTATTAATGAGACAATATAATCTATTTGACAAGTTATTATATGAAGAAAACGGGATATCTTTTAATATCAAAGAATTATTATCTAAGATAACTCCTGCTGATAAGAAGATTAGAGATAGGCAAGAAGCACAGATAGAGCTTAATAAGAAAAATAGAATAGCAAAAGCTAAAGAAGCAAATAAAGAAAGAGACAAAGAAATGAAAACAACAAATAGTACAACTACATCTAAAATGACTAAGAATTTCAATATCAGTAAGAAGTCTAAAACTGTAGGAAGAATAAAAAGAACAAAGAAATTTTAAATTATATATTATTATACATGGAGGGGATAGAATTGCAAAAGATATGGAAATATGTACCTACACAAGAATTCATAAAAATAGATGATTGGAAACCAGAAGAAGAAGACAAAGTATTTAAACACGTTAAAAGGGCAATCATATTGCCAATACAAGAAGTATTAGGTTTAGAACCAGGAACAGCTGATTTTCTTGATAGTTTTGTGTTGCCTAAGAAAGGACATAATTCAATAAAGATAAGAAATCACATGACACATTATTTAAACTATTTTGAAAAATTCTATGATCAAGATCATGAACTTTTAACAGTATATTCACAGATAAAATATATCATGGATATAAAGGTTAAATATTCAGAAGATCAGTTATTCTTTGATATTAAAAGATATCTATTCAATCCGTCATTAATGCTTAAATTAAGATTCTTAAATGACGATAACTATTGCTTAAATCTTACTTATGTAAATAAGAAAGAAGCAGCATTACAATATACTAATAGACATGCTAAGATGCTAATGAAACTTAGTTTTATGATGTTAATGGCATTACCATTGGTAAACCATTATTCATATATTCATAAGAAAGACACAAACTTCTTAGTATTGAAATTATTTGATGAAGCATCATTGATGTTCTCATCTGTAGATATATATAGTAAACTATACGAAACAGCATATAGTAATATATCTAATAATGAAAAGGTAAATCCTATATGGCAAAATCAAGATATTAGAGGTATAAATGTTACAACTCATACTCTAGCATCTGTACGTAATATCATTGTCAATATAATACCTAAATATGTATACAATATGAATATAATCAATATGAACTTCGCTTCTATAAAGAAGAATATTGGTTATCAGATAACTGATATCAGTTATGAATATGAATTTAGACCTTTATCATCTACTAATAGAGATGAAGATAATAATAGTGAATATGATAAATTTGAATCATATCTTACTAAGTTTAATGAATCTGCATATCTATTCAATAAAGTAAATGGTAAATATGTATATGATTGTATAATGAAGGAATTTGGTCCTATAAGTAAGAAGGAATATGATCTTTACTATTCTGAACTAGCTAAAGCTACTAATAGTGAAATAGTTCATCCATTCCAAGAAGAATTAGTATTCTATACATTCCTTGATAAATTTAGTGATCCTGCATGTATAAGATCACTACATAGAACGGATTATGTTAATCTCGTAATATGTGCTAAACGATATTTATTAAAGAAGAACTTCACTATCTTACCATATATAGTGGGAGGTAGAATATTAAGGTTGGTTACTAAGAAAGGTTTAACTGATCAAATATTTACTAGAATGTCTAAATCGGAAGAATATAAACTCATTATAGAAAAGTATGGTGATAATAACCGTGCTTTAATAGATTATATGCATTCTTTATGGGCTACAATCATGGCATCGGATTTCTCTGTCATAGATTCAGAACGTAAAGAGATAAATGGAAAGTTAATAAATAAGGGTATAAACAATGTTCAACAAATTCTTGAAGAAGAACTTATGAGGTTTACTCTTATGATATAAAAAGGGGGTATTAATATAATGGATTTTATATTAACTAGAAAGAGCATACTAGGCTCTGAGACAAAAGTAAAGTGCATAGATGTTATTGGACATCCTTGCAAATATGCTGGTATAGTAGGAACTATAGTAGCATGCGACTATGAAGAAAAGGAAAATCCTGAAGAGAAGGGTAAATATGTAAATGTACATTATTGGGTACAACACTATGTGGAAGGTAAAATAGTACCTGAAATAATAGAAGTTCCAGCTATTAATGTAGATGTAATAGAATTCTCAGATTAGCAACCATTAGTAAAGGAGGAATATGGTTATATGGCTAGTGAAATATATCAAAAGATGAAAGAACTATTACTTCATATTCCTTCTGCTAGGATTGCTTCTGGAGGAAGAGAAGTAGTTATTAGATGTATGTACTGTGGAGATTCTAAGAAGAATAGAAGCAGTGCTCATCTATATATAAAATTACCAATAGACAATGACATTATGGTATTTAACTGTGTTAAATGTCATACATGTGGTATTGTCACAGCAGAAAGAATACAAGAATGGTGTAACAATATAGATCCACAAGATTTAATAGATGTTTCACTTTATAATAAGAAAGTATCTTCATTATCTAAGAACAAGAAGTACTTAGATAAAAAAGTGTATAGATTAAGTAATGATTATGTAACCAAGAATAAATTAAGTGAGATTAAATTAAAATATATAAATGGTAGATTAGGACTTAATCTATCCTATGAAGATATTTTAAGTAAGAAGATCATACTAAGTCTAAAAGATCTTCTATCGAGTAATGGAATAACACAGTATACTAGATATGATAATATAATGGAAGAACTCGATAGATATTTTATCGGGTTTATCTCTCAAGATAATGCATTTGTAAATATGCGTAATCTTTGGGAAGATAAAATTTCTTATGAATCCATAAGAAGACGTTATATTAATTATAATATATTCAATAAATTTAATAATCTATTGAAATATTATACACTTCCAACTAATGTAGATTTATCAAGACCAGAGCCTCTGAAAATTCATATGGCTGAAGGTGCTTTTGATATATTGTCTATATATTATAATCTTAGAAAAGAAGATATAAATAATGTATACACAGCTATACTTGGAAGTGGGTATGTTAATATACTTAAACATTTTATTAATGGTATGGGATTTATTAATATGGAAGTACATGTATATATGGATACAGATATTTCTAATTCAGTAATATATGAACTTAGAGATATATGTGAAGTATTTATGCTTCCATTATATATACATAAGAATATGTATCCAAATGAAAAAGACTTTGGAGTTCCAATATCAAGAATAAACGAATCGATACAAAGGATTATATAATCCTTTGTATTTTTATTTTTTATCTAAAGGAGGTAAAGATATGGCTGGTAAATTTATAAATACTAATCATCAAGAAACTATAGAGAATCTTATAAAAAGTCAAGTAGATCAATATAGAGCTCCATATTATAAACACCAAGACAAGCAATGCATATATGCTACTTATTATAATCAAAACTTAGATATGTCTACTCAAGATGAAGGTAGTGCATTACAAAATCAATTCATTGGTAGTGAGAGCCCATTAAGATTTAATAAGATATATAACTTTTGTATGCTTGGAATGGAGAAAATATCTGCAGCATTAGAGAATGGTGAATATGGATTAGAATCATCTCCTATAGAAGGGGATTTAATAGTTATGCCTGATACTATTATACCTGTAGCTAATGATTATTTTATTATAGACCATGTACAACAGCATAAAGAACAAAAGAAGTTAATATTTAAAGTAACACAAGTAGATGCTGATTCTCTAGATGATGGTTCTAGAGAATTCAAAGTTAGTTATAAACTAGATAGAGTTGGAGAAGAAGAAATAGACAGACAAGTAGTAGAAGAGTATACTATGATTATAGATAATAATGAAACTCAATATAAATCTATAATAAAGAAAGTAGACTATGACTTAGTAAATGATTTAGGTGGTTTATGTAGAAATCTATGTAAATATTATAAGTCTCTATTCTATTCCCCTAGAGTAGATACATTTATATTTAGACATAATGGATATAATATGTATGATCCTTATATGATAGAATTCTTAATAAGAAATGAAGTATTATCTTATGATGATGATTATCTATTCATAAATCATAAGTGTTCTAAACTTGCTACATTTCCTCTAGACTATAATAAGACTATATTTGCATTCTTAGAAGATAAAAATAGAAAGGGTAATCCTTTGATATATAGTCAAGGATTTCCTATATTAGAACCTTTATCCGTATTTGATTGTAGAATGGAGCCTTATTTTAAGATAGAATATTGTAATGAAGTATTCGATAGAGGTAGAGGAATAATAAATAATTTCAATGAAGAATTATTTGAAAGATGTAATACTAATACTTATTATTTAGAAGAAAAAGATAGGTATAAAAATGTGATAATACGTTACTTTAACAATGGCAAAATTGGAAAAGATGATATATTAGATATAGAGTCCATGCAGTATAGTAATGATATTGAATTTTTTTATAATATCCCGATAATAATATACATATTAGGATTAAAAGTCGCAGAATTAATGAAATAACATATAGATAAAATTCTTATTAAAAAGGAGGAATTTAAGCCATGATTGAAACACTAGATGATATAGCATATTTAGATCTTGTTGCAGAAGATGTAGAATATGCTATGGATATGAATTTTGGTATTATAGATGTAATAGCTGGAGAGGAGGAAGTTATAGATGTATAAAATAGTAAATATTAAAACAACAAGACCAATTAGAACAATAAGACCTGCTATACTTCAATCAGTAGAAGGTATAAAATTAACAGTAGGTGATATTAGAAGAGTAATATACTCTAGAGCTTTAGTAGATGAAGTATTATCAGATGGATCTACTGTAAGACTTACTTTAGATAACTATGATAAAGTAAATGAAAAAATAAAAGCACCTGTTAAGAAAGAAGAAGAACCAAAATTTGAAATGCCAGAAGAGGAACCAAAGGTAGAACAACCTAAGGAAGAAAAGAAACCACAAGTTTCTAATAAGCAAGAAGTTAAGCAAAATAATAACCAAAATAACAACAATAAAAAAAATAAAGAGAGATAGGTTAAATCCTATCTCTCTTTTCTATGTATTTTTAATGTCTCACTCCGATTGTTTCACCCATTTTGGTCACCTCCAATCGGATATATTTTTATCAAATGTTTCACTTCCTTTCTTCTTATGTATTCTACTATTATAATATATAATTATAATATCTTAGTTTTTCATATAAGAAAAGAGAAGGATAATATCCTTCTCTTATTTTTTAGAATTCTGGTACTCCTAATTGCTTCTCTGTTTCTGGTAATGCTAAAGTTAATGCATATGCAGATTCTATAGCTTCTTTAGCAGATGTTCTTATATTCATGCCTCCTAAAGATACATAATGTGCTTTAGAGTTAGAATATTCTTTAAGTTCAGCATTAGATTCATCAGTAAATGCTATCTTAGCTGTACATTGGTCTCCGTCATAGTCTCCTCCGATACCTTCTAGATATAGATTACATATTCTTAATGTATCTACAAAAGAACTACTTGTATTAGTTCTTATATCTTCTTGCCTTATCTTTGGATAAAACTTATAATATTCATTACCTATAACCATAGGTTCTGTTTCTACAGTAGATGATACTTCTACTAATGTAGGGAATTGGTTAAAGTATGTATCCATAGGATAACGTGTGATTAATACATATTTGCCTTTTACAGCTTCTTTAGCAGCCCTAAATATTAAATCACACCAAGTTAAATCTCTATCTACTATACTGCTTTTACCTGTTAATTCTTTATCTAATTTTTCTGCATCACTTACATCTAATTCATTTAATCTTTCATTAATATGTCTTCCAACAAATCTCATATGTATTTTATACCCTTCTACAGATTCAACCTCTACTGGAATAAATCTATTAGAATAGCCATGGCAAAATCTATCTATTTCTTTTTTCAATCTAGCATCTGAGAATTGTTCTAATGGATCTTTTATTTGAACATTCTTTATACTTCCATCTTTATCTATCATTGGATACGATGCAGTACCTGAAAATTCATTTTCAAAGAAACGTCTTAAATAGAATATAATAAATGGGTATACATTACTACATAAAGATGCCAATGGTACAGCAGAATAGTCTAAGTTAACCATCATATCATCTACATGCTCTACTCTTAAATCTGGAGCAGATAGTACTAATCTAGATGCATAATCTGCTGTCTTAGACATATTAGCTCTTCTTAATATACCATATTTCTTAGACATACCAGTACCATTCGAATCAGCATTTCCTGGCATTGAACCATCTACAAACCATTGATATATAGCAAGTAATGTTTCTTGTATTCTTCCATTAGTAGCATCTGATAAAGATATACCAAAGTCTTGTGTTTCTTTTTTACTCTTTACAGCCATTATAAGATTATCATATAATTTATTTACATCTCCTAGAGAAACATAATGTCCATTATTGTTTACATCTCTATAATATGCTGGGATTACTATCATCTGTTTAATAAATAGCTTATCTCTAAATTTATTTAGATAAGCAACTTTATCATTATTCTTTATAGATGTAGTAGTCTTAAACTTAATCTTGTCTATATTTTGCTTTAAGAAGTTAATACCTGTTTTACCGTTCTCATCATCTACTATATTTCCTTTAGCATCTAATGACACCATTCTTTTACCATGAACTATATCTCTTACTCTTCCATCTATCGAATTCCATATCTTATATGCAAATGGATGTAAGAACCAATCTGATAAATCTATATAAGCAAATATATTAGCTCTCTCTTCTTTAGTAATACCAAATATTTCATTAGATAATAAACCATCATCAGTTGGTATTCCAGTAGAAGAGAAGTATATAGAATTTGTAATCTCCTTTAAATCATTAACCTTTATCAACTTATCTGGTTCTAAAGGTTCTATTTCTAAATATCTATCCATATTATAACCTCCTTTTTAATAAAATGTTTAGGATAGATAGCATTTGCTATCTATCCTAGTGTATTGTATTTTTCACTTAATATTACATTCATAGTACTATCTACTATTGGTATAAATTGTATTGAGAATGTTATACCATATCTCGTATCTTCTACTCTTCTAAAGTCTTCTATGTATTTAAACATAGCTTCTGGTGTTTCAAAACTTACATAATAATTCATTGGCGTATTCATTGTAATAGTGGTTTCTTCATAATTCCCGAATAAATCATACATAACCATACCTTCAACAAAACAGTTCACTATTTCTTTTCCATAGTGTTTTTTAAAAAAGTCTTCTGTTGTCATCTAGACATTGCCTCCTCTATTTGTTCTGCTGATTTTTTGGCTGCTATTTCTTTTTTACCATCATCTGACTCTAGCTTCTTGAATAGTTCTACATATAAGAAGTGGAATACTCTATATGGTATCTTATACATTATATCATATAGCATAATCCTCCCCTTATAGTAGTCAGTAAACATTTCTATTCTTGAGAGGTAGTCGCCAAAACTGCCAGCTGATGTCTGGTAAAAAGCATTTCTTGTGGTGACATTGCAGTTTCTGGTATAACTTTCTTACACTTAGCACATGTAGCTTCTGGTAATACATATGTCAAGTCTGATGATGCTGAATCATCTAATTTATTTATATAAGCTTGTAATTGACCAAATTGATCTGAAGTTAATGTCTTTAATATTTTAGAGTATGTAACAATCTTACTCTTTAAAGTTTTAACTTCATTATTTGGATATGTCTTAGCTTCTATTGGCACTAATGTTTGAGCATTTTGATCTATAACGTATAGAGAATCTATAAATACCATTAATGCTAGCATATCTTGATATTTATTAGTAAACTTCTCATCTAAGATACTATTTTCAAATAGCATATTATATAGAGAAGGTTCTCTTAATGCTACAGCATATTTATCACTTAAAGGAACTATTTCTACATTGAATGTAGCATCTTCTTTAGATATTTTAGATCCGTCAAGGATATCTTTAACTCTTTGCTTTACTTTATCATTCTTATATTTAACCATCTTTTCAAATGGAATATCATCTGATATTGTAACTTTATCACACTTAGAATCTGTACAAGAATAAGGAACAAAGTTAGAACCAGAGAAACAAGACATATATATTCCAAACCATATATGATCTAAATCATAATAGTTTGTAGTTCTAAGCCAAGTTTCAAACACATCTGGTTTATCTTCACTTGTAATATGATCATATATAAGCTTATATATTTGCTTTAGAGCTTGTCTTCTGCTTGTATTATAAGTTCTTATATTTAACTTTTCTATTTCATATCCAGCAAATTCTGAATAACAAGCTGACTTGCCTGAATGATATAGTACCCATTCTGCTATAGTAGATTTCTTCTCTGGAGCAGATAATGCACTAGACATAGATACTGCTTTCTTAGATATTGTAAAAGAAGATATATCAAAAGCTTTAGCTATTGGTTTAATCTTACTTCTGATTTGTAATTGCATATCCTTTAAAGATTTATCTCTTGAATCATCTTCTTCTTCATCTTCTTCTAATTCTTTAAAGTCTTCATCATCTAAATCTAATGATGTTTTTTCTATTACTTCTTCTTTAGTATGAATAGATATATCATCATCATATTCATCATTAGATACTGTTTCTACAGTCTTATGTGTTTCTTCTGTATTTGTATTATCATCAGTATCTTCTCCATCTATTTCTGCTTCAAGATCCATCATAGCTTTTTTATCTCTTAAATATTTTTGATTTAGTTCTTCTTCCATTTTAATTCTAGCTAGTTGTCCTTGTAGAGCATCCATTGGATTACCATCAGCGTGATATGCATCTAATGGATCTTTCTTTGGAGCTTCTTTTCTTGGTGGAACTATTGAAGATATACTTACTTCTTTTGGTTCACTTTGATTAGACTTTGCATTTTTTAAGTCATTGATTGAAATATTATTTGTTGTATTATCTGACATTTAAGTTGCCTCCTTTATAAATCTGATAATTTTAATGTAGTACCATCTGATACAAAAGAATAAACCATTGTAGTAGATGATATAGTTATAAATACAACTTTGTTATTTAGACTATCAGTTCCCATTTTACATTTTACTGAGCTTAAAAGGAATTCAGGATAATAGTCTGTTATCTGTTGTTCTATGGTAGATTCTAGATCCATAAGCATATTGTCTCCAGAATATCTCCATCTAGTATTAATACCCACACCCATATCAGGATGATTTGGATAAGTGCCAGGTTCTAATAATATAAGCCTGGTTAAAAATAAGCATTCTGCTTCGTATCCGTCGAGATGTGCAGGTTCGTTAAAGTTATTTGTACTCATTAAATATTCTCTCATTCTATTTAACCCCCTTTGTATTCGACTATTATTTTGTTTAATGTATTTTTTTATACTTTAATTCATTTACATAAGTTAAAATAACAAAAACATCTAATTAAATTGATATAAGGAGGTAATATATTATGATAATAAATGAATCTTCTTCAGAGAGAAAGTTTAAGTGTCCTTATTGTAATTATAAAGGTACAAGAGAAAGATTAGTATCTCATGTGGAGAATAATCACAAAGAAATGATACCAGAAGGATATACAGCAGCCAGAGTTGTATTCAATAGCATAAATCATAAAGAGGTTGGACATTGTGTTCAATGTAAAGTAAATGAGACTAAATGGAATGAAGATACGTGGAGATACGAAAGATTTTGTTCTGATAAGTGTAGAGATGCATATGTAAAAATGGCTAAAGAAAGAATGATTAAGAAGTATGGTAAAATTAATCTTCTTAATGATGAAGAACAACAAAAGAAGATGTTAGCTAATAGAAGAATATCAGGCACATACAAATTCAGAGATGGAGGAGAAAGAACTTATTGTGGTTCTTATGAGAAGAAAACATTAGAATTCTATGATAAGGTTTTAAATGTTCCATCTAAAGATATAATGACACCTGGTCCTACAGTAATATATGACTATGAAGGCGAGAAACATAAGTGGATAACTGATATATATTATATACCTTTTAATCTAGTACATGATATAAAAGATGGTGGAAGCAACCCTAATAAGAGAAAGATGGATGAATATAGAGCTAAACAATCTGCTAAAGAAGAAGCTATAGTAAAACAAAAACAATATAATTATATAAGACTTACAGATAATAACTTCTCTCAGTTATTATTGATTTTAGCTGAATTGAAAGAGCAAATGATAGATGACTCAGATAATAAGACAGAAAGGATAGTCGCTATTAATGAGACATCGGTAAATTCTAAATTAGATCCTAATTTTAAGAAAGGATCTAAATATAGTATATCATCTTATAAGAAGATAGATATATCTGATAAAATTATAAAACAATATAAACCAAAATACAAAGAGTTGAAACATATAAGAATTGGTGGGACTTATAAAGGATACTTATATATAGATAAAGATGAATTAGTAGCTTTATTAAATGTAGATACAGAAAAGAAAGAGATACAAGCATTAGAAATCATGAATAAATATAAAGGTCATGGGTTATCAAAGCAATTATTAGATATAGCTACTAATGATTTACAAGCAAATTCATTATGGGTAAATAAAAATAATGAAGTGGCTTTAAATATATATTCTAAATACGGGTTTAAAGAAGTGTCATCATCAGGATTGATGATAAAAATGCAATTAAAAGATACTATTAATGAAAATAATAAGAAGTATGAATATGAAACTGGTATAGATATATTAGAACCTAGGATGGATCTAAATAAAGCTACAAGATATGATGCTACAGATGAGAATAGAATATACTATCATATACCTAAGAGGAAATTAAAGACTGGAGATAAGTATAAAGGATTTATATATGTAGATAAACTTTCTTTAGTAGGATTTATAAATGTATTTATGGAGTCTCACTTTATAGATAATCTAGAAGTATATTCTCCATATGAAGGCATGGGTATAATACCACAAATGATATCTCAAGCTGTAAAAGAATTAGGTGCTAGAAATATTACTGTAAGGAGAAGTAATAAAGCTCTTGCTGAATTTGTAAAAGCTTTAGGATTTGAGAAATATAGACATACTTCTACTATGGATTACTATACTATTAAGGATACTAATAATGAAGCATGTGCTGCCGTAATGGCTGCTATACCACCATTAAATCCTAATATATATGTAGCTGGATATCCTGCTCCTAATGTATTTACTAAAGCTTTAGAATTATGTACTGATAAATATGGTACTAATACAGTAAAGTATAAAGATGGTAAGCTTAAGAAGTCAAAGATATCTATAGATGATAATGTACAGCTATATAAATATAAAGGTAAGAGAAATATAAATAAAATAGTAAAAGAAATATATGAAGATATGAATAATGGTATAGAAGTAGAACCTTCATATATTTATGAAGCTATTACTGGAAGAATAATGATGACGCCAGATCAAATAGAATATGATGAAGACTTTGAAAAAGTAAATGATGGATTTACTGAAGCTAAATATAAGTCTCAAATAGAATGTGCTACTTTAGTTCATCAGTTTATACATGAATTAACTAAGACTGATTTTAAATTTGACATAGTAGATTATATATTAAAAGATAAAGCAGATGAAATATTGAAAGATTATGATAATCTTACAATAAGACAAGATGGCGTTGGTAGATTCATGGTAATCAATAAGCTAGATGGAAAGTGTAGTAACTTTTATTATACTTTAGATGAAATACCAAGAAATATACTACCAGATTTAAATGAACCACCTAAAGATAGACCAGATATGATAGAAGAAGATGTAAAGGTATTGACTAAGAATGATTTTAATCTTCCTATATATGATGCTAAGCTTTTAAAGAAGAAAGATAATATACTTCATGACTATCATAATCTAGATATAGTGCAAAATAGTGTAGGTAGATTTATGGTGATTAATAATAAGAATAACAAAGTAAGTCCATATTATGATGATATGGATGATATACCAGAAGGTATGCTTAGAGAATTAAATAAAGGAGATGGAGATAGTGGCAATATACAATATGAAGAACCAAAAAGAATTGGAAAACAAGGAGAATAAACAAGAGCCTATTATAAAGAAAACTCCTATCAAAGAAGATACAAAAATATTATCAGAAAAAGAATTTCAAATACAACTAGAATCAGCTATGAATATGAATACACTAGCTAAGCCATTAGATGAATCTATATCATTAATCAATAAGTATAAAGAGTCTAATAATATATTAGGATTATATGAAGAATTATCTAAATTATCTAAGATAAAGACTAATTCTATATATGAAGATTCTGTTATATCTAAAACCATAAGAGATGCTAAACCCAAGTTTGATTGTAATATAAATAGTATATTTGATTATGTAAATGATTTACCATACTTCTTACCAGAAGAGATGGAAGATATGGATATAACTATAGATAGCAATGGATTAGATTTAGGTAATGATGTATCTTTGAAAGAATGGTACAATAAATATAAAGCTACATGTTTATTAGGAAGTGTAAATGAATATAGTTCTTTATGGGTTAATAAACTTAAAGAGCTTTATTCAGATTATGATAAGATATTAGAATGTGGTAATGATGATAAAATAGAACAGAGAAGACTAGATATACTTAAATTAGGATGGAATCCAGAATTGCCTTTTACTATAAAGACTAGACAGATGGTTACAGAAAGGACAAGAAATAAATTAAAAGCTAGATGTAATGATTGTTGCATAGATATATCTGAAAGTTTTAAAGATGTATCTGATAATGATATAGTATTAGAAGGAAAGTCTTCTTATAGAGAACCATTGTTTGTAGCATTAAGTTATAGTGGATATGCTTTTAGTAATCTTATAAAAGTTTATACTCATTCTAAGTATTCACATGCTGCATTAGGGTTATCTTCAGATTTAAAACAATTATATTCTTTTAATCTAAATGATGGAAGTAGAGGATTCTCTGTAGAAGGAATAGACTCTTATAGGAAGATAAATGATAAAAGCGAAATAGCAGTATTTGTTACTTTTATACCTAAATATAAATTCCAACAAGTAAAAGCTAAGATAAACGATTTTGTAAAGAATATAGATAAGACAAGTTATAGTGTTTTAAATATATTAGGATTAGCTGCTGGAGTAAATATAGAAAGAGAAAAAAGTATGATATGCTCTCAATTTGTAGATACTATATTAAAATCTATAAATATAAATGTAACAGATAAGCCATCTGGTATAGTTACTCCTGCAGATATATATAATAATGCAGGTAAACTTATGTATAAAGTATATGACGGTCCAGTAACTAAATATAGTAAAGCTAAAGTAGATAGCATAATTCATAAGATAGAAAATAGTTTATCCATACATGAAGCAGTATTTATGAATGTAAAATCAACTCCAATAACTTTTGATGAAGATGGTAATCTTCTTATAAAGAATATGAAGAAGTTGGATTATGAAGCAGAGTATTCTAAGTGTCATAAGTTATTAGTATCATATGAAAAGACTAATAATATAGAAGGAATGAAGTATGAGTTATGTAAACTATGGTTTATGAATACTTTATTAGAAAAGAAGATATATAATAATAAGAAAGATGATAAGACTAAATATCATAAAGCAAGAGCTAAGATACTAAATGATTTCAATTATTATCTTAAATATGTATGTAAACATGATAAAGACTTTAATTTTACAGAGTATTATAATAATACTCCATTCTCAGATGCAGCTACTAAAATAGATAAACATACACTAAAGTATGGAGTTAGACTAATTAAATCTATATTAATATAATCTTAAAGACCTAGTGAGAAATCACTAGGTCTATTTTTTTACGTTAAATATAACTTACGAGTGTTAAAAGAATAATAGAACTTCATATGTTCTAATATATTTTTTAATTATATATTATACATGTGATTACAATGTAATCATAAAATTTATTTTAAGGAGGTTGATCTAAATGATCAATGTTAAAAGATTAGAATGGTTTAAAAACGGAGGAGTTGAAGAACAATTTGAATGTATGAACGACATCACACAAATGTATGAAGAGATTGCTAAATCTATAAGACGTAAACTACTTGAAAGGTATAGCTATTTATCTGATATAGTTATACATTAAATCGCTAGTAATAATTTATTATGAAAACGTATATATATAGAGCCACATGTCTGGCTCTATTTTTTTTAAAATATAATTTAAAGGAGAAAAAATAATGATTAAGTTAATAAGTAATGATGAGAAAAAATTAGCAGAATTGGCAAAGAGGAATACTTATATTATACGATATATAGAAAACCCTACAGAAGATATGCAGTTAGATTTTGTACGTAAAATTGGTTATAATATACAAGGTATAAAAAACCCTACAGAAAAAGTAAAATTAGAAGCGGTAAAACAAAATGGTTCTTCTATAAAATATATAAAAAAACCTTCAAAAGAAGTACAATTAGCAGCCGTAAGGGAAGATGGCTATGCTATAGAATATATAAGTGATCCATCAGAAGAGATACAATTAGAAGCGGTAAAACAAAATGGTTCTTCTATAAAATATATAAAAAACCCTTCAAAAGAAGTACAATTAGAAGCAGTTAAACAAAATGGCTATGCTATACAATATATAAGCGATCCATCAGAAGAAGTACAATTAGAAGCGGTAAAACGAAATGGATGTGTTATAGAATATATAGAAAACCCATCAGAAGAAGTACAATTAGCTGCTATAAAACGAGATAGTTATATTATACGATGTATAAATGAACCTTCAGAAGAGATACAATTAGCTGCCGTAAAACGAAATGGATGTGTTATAGAATATATAGAAAACCCATCAGAAGAAGTACAATTAGAAGCAGTTAAACAAAATTGCTGTGCTATAGAATATATAAGCGATCCATCAGAAGAAGTACAATTAGAAGCAGTTAAACAACGATACCCACATGTAGTAGAAAATATTAAAATAAAATTATGTGAAAAAGCGACTGATTATCTTATAAATAATCCTATAGAGATGTATAAGATTACTAATAATATGTATGTCTTTAAAACAACAGGAAGAGATGTTGTATGTGAATATAAAGATAATCAATGGTATTATAGTTTAGGATGTCAGTATAATATAACAAAAGATGTATTTATTGATAGAATATATAATGATGGAGAAGGTGATCCTGATAAGTTCCCACATAGAAAACAGTATTTAGAAGTTATAGATTATGTAGAAAATTTGGATATGAATAAGTAATATAATTATATATTATATAGAAGTAATATAAATATTAATGGAGGGAATTAAAATGAGTGAAATAATTATTGAAAGAACAAAATCAAATATCCCATGTATATGGGAATCAGGAGGTGCTTATACAAACACAGCAAACTGTGTTATGGTATGTAATATGTACGGTAATCCTAAAAAACCAGTATATATAACAAAACATGGTCCAAGAGCATGTGGTGATCATGCTTTAATACCAATCAGAGAAAATGACTATACAATAAGTATGACTAAAGATAGATATGGTATGAATGCTAGCATATATAAAATTATTAAAATCAATGATAATAATACATGTGAAGTAGAAAGAATAAATCAATACATAGAAGATGAAGATAATGAAATAAGAGGTTGGACAGAAGAGTATGATCCTATGTTTGATAATGTTATTCAAGCAGGTAAAGAAAAAATGAATGATTATCATTGTAGAAATCCATATTATATAATAGAGGGGGAAATATAAATGATTTATGTAACACTAGGTAGATTAAGAAAGAACGGGCATAATATAAAACTTATAGAAAACCCAACTATAGAGGAACAATTAGTAGCAGTTAGTGCTAATGGCTATGCTATACAATATATAAACGAACCTTCTGAGGAAATACAATTAGCTGCTATAAATAATGAGGCAGATGCTATAAAGTATATAAAAGATCCTTCAGAAGAGATAAAAAGAAAAGCTGTTAGAAATAAATCTACATCTATAAAGTATATAAAGAATCCTTCTAAGGATATACAACTATTATCAATTAGACAAGATCCAAAAAATATACATTTTATAGAAAATCCATGTAAAGATGCTGTATTAGAAGCTTTAAAACATGGAGTAGGTATTAATAATATAGAGTCTACTTACATGACTAAAGTATATATAAAGAAATTCTTTAGTGTTCTTACTGAAGATGAGCTTTTTTATGTATTACAAGAAATATTCTTATATAGAAATAAGAATGAAAAAATAAATGATGCAATAAAATGGGCTATGACATTCGGAGAAGAATATGATCTAAATATTTATAATAGGATAGTAGATAAATATGGAGAAGTGCAAGAAGGAGTAGATTATAAAATATATGGAAAAAGTTATGAGGAGGATGACGAATGTTAATAGTATATATGATATTCTTTACACTTAATGCTTTACTACTAATTTATACTATTGTAGGATCAATATGTATATATAAGGATAAGAATAAAGGAACAATACTTATTAGATTGGATAAAGGTAAAGTAGTTAGATGGTTAGGAAGAATAGCTAAAATAGATTTTGCAGCTATGATAATTCAGATTATATTATTAATCATTACTGGTGTAATGAATATATAAAGAAAGCTTGAACAGCTTTCTTTTTTATTTTTTGGTGAACATTTTAGTATTATACTAAAATAATATATTATGGAGGGGTTACATATGATCTTAACAGGAAAAGAAATAGTAAAACAAGTAAAGGAAGGAAATATATTTATAGAAGGATTTGATGAAAATAAAGCTAATCCTAATAGCTATAATCTTACATTGAATAATAAACTATTAGTATATACTTCTAATATATTAGACATGAAGCATCAAAATAATACTACAGAAATAACTATTCCAGAAGAAGGCTTAGTATTACAACCAGGCACATTATATTTAGGAAAGACTAATGAAAGAACTTTTACAGATAAATATGTTCCTATGTTAGAAGGAAGATCTTCTATAGGTAGATTAGGAATATATATACATGTAACAGCTGGATTTGGAGATATAGGATTTAATGGTAATTGGACATTAGAAATACAATGCGTACAACCAGTAAGAATATATCCTAATGTAGATATATGTCAAATATACTATCATACTCCAGAAGGAGATACTTCTATACAATATGATGGAAAGTATCAAGGAGATACAGAAATAGGTTCTAGTAAATTATATGAAGATTTTAATGAAGGACTTACAGCAGATGAGAAGTTAGATAAATTCTTTACTGCATGGTGTGATAATATACATGCTTCTAAATATAATGCTAAATCAGATGTAAGTGATAAAATGCTTATGATATGTAGAGCTCATCGCAAAGCTGTAGAAGATACTGGTATAGATGATGATGATCTTACTATAAAGTGTATACATAAGTTTAAGAATGATGAAGTTAAAGAAATAGCTTTATTATGGTTTAACCATATACTAATAAAATAATACATAGTATAGACCAGTAAAGGTCTATACTATTTTTAATTGTATATTATTATATAGTAATAATATATACAGAGGAGGATAAAATGAGATATAGGTATTCACAAATAAAGAAATTAAAAACGATAGAGATATTAGACACAGATACACTAGTAAAGAGTATATCAATAGTAAAGGAGAATGATCCAGACGTTACAGATAATATATTATATTTAGTTCCTTATACTAAGATAGTAATAAAATCTAAATTTTCATCTAATAGTAATATAATACATTATATGATATTAGAAGCAGATAAGAAAGACGAAGTAACACTTTATCATTATACCTGGGATGGAATAAACCCATTAAAAGAAATACTAATAGTAAACTTCATAAGTGTAGATGATAAATTAAAGTATCGTATAATAATGAGTAAATTATCAGAAGATGCTGTAGGAGCTTTTATAAATGTAGTGGTTAGTATTCTTATGTATTATTCTTATATAAGTAATAATAATATAAAGGATAGCAATATAAAAGAATACAATATGAATAATAAAGAGTATATAGAAGTAAAAGGACATCTTAGACATTATAAGAATGGCACAGTTAGATGGATAAACCCATATAAGATTAAACGTAAAAATATAAGTAAGTCTTAACAAATGTATATAGATATAAATAGGAGGTTTTATAATGGAAACAATTAGATTGGGTGATCGTTTTTATAGATTTATAGATAATAAAGAAGATCAACTAGAATTACTACGTGTAATTAAAATGAAGAATGAAAATAAATTTACATGTGTTAATATGGAAACAAATGAAACAGTATCTATTACTAGATCTGATTTGAGAGAAGGTAAATATACTAAATTAATACCTGATGGATTAATAGCTTTCTGTATTGTAGATTTACAACAAGGAACAGATGTAATAGTTATGAATTATCTAATGGATGACTTAGTTAGAAGAGATAGTCTTCCATATTCAGTATGTAGACAGAATGTATATGATCTATTTACTAATAATCTACCAAAGAAATCTAAAGAAGATATATATGTAGGTATGAGTGTAAATAGAGATAATATACCAGATGGGACTCCATTTGAAATAATGCTAGCGTGTGAAAATATTAAAAGAACTGTAAATATAGATGTATATATAGATGATACATTAGATGATATGCTTAGTCTTATAGATACTACTCCATTCGACCAAGTATTACAATCTAATAAACAACATGTATTACCATGTGCCAAAGGATATTGTTCTTCATTAGAAGAACTATTAAAACAATGTAACTTTATGTATGACTTTTATAAGGGATATAATATAATACAAGTTCCTTTTAAAGTTCAAATAGCTAAAGATACTAAACAACTTATGCCAAGACAAAGATCATATTTAGAAAGTCAAACAGGTATTCCTATGTTACAGAATATGATTGCTGAGTACACTAAACTATTTGATCCTGATGAGTTTAAAGATATTAAATATATGCTAATAGGAGACAAAGAAGAAAGAGTGTATGTATTAGTTTATGATGAAGGTAACTATTTAAGTGAGGCAGAGTTTGAAGCTAGAATGAATATGCGTGATTCACTAGCCGCAATAAACTACATTAACAACAAGTAAATACTATTTTAATTATATATTATATATTTGATTAGTATTAATAATAATCAAAAAGTAATTACAAAAAAATATTAAGGAGGAAGAGATTATGCAATATAATCCAAATAGCCGTTATGCAAAATTTGTTAACGGTGGTGCAAAAAATGAAAAAGACCAAAGAAAGAAGGCAAGAATGGTAGTATCAGAAACTGCTAAATTTGATTCAACAATTGAATCACATCTTACTGATATGAGTGAGATAAACAACTTAGTGAATGATTTACTAGGTAGTGTATTTAGTGACTTTGCTGGTTCTTATGTTAGCTTTAATCAAACTGGAGGAATCCAAATTGAAGCTTACTTCGAAGACAGAAAAGAAACTAATGATGGAAGGATAAAATCACTTCAATCTGCTGCAGACTTAAATAAAGCTAAGAAAGAAAATTCTGCTATGGCTGTAATCAATGCTGTAAATGCATTAAGAAGTGAAAATACTTATGTTCTTAATCAAGAAACTAAGGACATGCTAGAAGAACTTATTACAGTTCCTAATGGTAATTATAACTGGAAACAATTAGCTACAGAATGCTTGGATAGAACTGGTTATGGACAAAGAGTATTAGTTAGAGTAATTGGTATCGATATTTTAAAAGTACTAAAGAAAATATATGGTGCTAAAAACAATGATGGTGCTAATTATGCTTATCAAATTAATCCAATCAATGCTATGCCAGGTAATGTACTATTATATGTAGCTAGATTAAATGTAAAAGATGTTGAAGCATTATCAAGAAAATATGGTATGGCTCCTAATACTGGAAGTATTAGAATGGTTCCATACGTATCAAAACAATAATCAAAATCATAAAGACGTAGTCATATGACTACGTCTTATTTTTTTATTTAGGAGGTACAATGAAATGGCTTTTGAATATACAGTAAATCCAGAATTGGATAGAATAGTAGAAGAGAAAGGTAATACTTATATATCTTTCAGAAAGATTACATGGGGTCCAGAAATAGATGAAGAAAAAGAAAAGTTAGATATAAGAAAGTATTATACTAATGCAGACGGGGAAGAAGTAGTTGGTAAAGGAGTGTCATTCTTAACTGATGAAGGTCCGCATGAATTAACTAAAATCTTATTAGAAGAAGGTTATGGACATAGTGATGATATAGCTGAAGCTATAAAGAATAGAGATGATTATAATGATATAGTAGAAGCTATAACAAATAATGATAATAAATCTGAAGGATACTTTGATCCTAATACATTTATAGGTGATGATATAGATGCTTAATCATTCTAAAAAAGTATCAGTATCTCAGATTATTAATTCATCTCTTACTAGATATAATGAACTTCACGCTATAGTAAATGAAGCTTTTGTAGGATCCTCAGCTACTCATTTAGATATTTATGTAGATATTAATTCTTTAACTAAGTCTTTATATAATAGAGAGAATGAAGTATTTATAGAAGACTATGCTGTTGTAGCATCATGTCTTATAAATCTATGTGCTCATTATAGAGATTTCTTTAATAGAGCTCCTTATCATGTAGATACTACATTTTATCTAGTATATTGTAATAACTATTCTGATATGTATACTGGAATTATAAAGACTTATAATAAGACTATGGTTGATTATATGAAGAATAAGACTATTATAAGAGATCTTATAATGAAGAATGTATTATTATTAGATACATTATGTCCATACTTACCAGATATACATTTCATATATGATGATGAATATGAAACAGCTACTATTATGAATCATCTAATGGAAATAAATCAAAATGCTAGTATGGTTATAACCAAAGACATGTATACTTATCAATTAATAAATAATCCAGAGACTATTATACTTAGACCTAAGAAGTCTAATGGATTAGATAAATCTTATTATGTAAATAGTCTTAATGTATATCAAATATTAGCTGCTGAAAGAAACAATAAGATATTTGATACTGGTCTAAGCAGTGAATTACTTAGTGCTGTATATACATTATCTTCTTGTGTTACTAGAAATATATATTCAGTATATAGTCTTAGACAAGCAGTATCTCTATTAGAGCAGTCTATTAAAGGAGGATTTATGCTTAATCAATATAATGCAGATCCTCATACATTATTCTATAGAGGACTATTTGATATGAGAAGAGATTTAAAGATAAGTGATCATGATTTCATAAAAAGATTTGAAGTTATAGATGTACCTTATCAGACTAATATATATAATAACTATACACATAATGAGATAAATATAACTAATCTTACAGACCCAGAAGCTGTACAAGCTATAAACAATAAGTATTTTAAAAAGGTTCCATTAGACTTAAATAGACTATAATGGAAAACATAGTAGTAAGGACTAGTTTCCTTACTACTATTTTTATTTTTTTGAGGTGATAAGATGACTATATATAAATATGATATATCTATGACTTATATATACAATAATGCCCCTATTACTTTTAAAGCAGAAAACTTTCATAATTTATTAATAGATTATGATTATGATGATAAGAATATGCCAGTAATGTATGCTACGGTTACAATAGATAAGAATGTGTTAGATGATATGGTAATAAACTCTACTAAGAAGTATGTAGTTCTTACAGTAAAGAAGTATGTAGGAGAATCTTCTACTGCTTTAAGAGACTATTATATACATGATGAGTTTATGTATTTCTTACCTAAGAGTATAAATGCAGATAGAAATGTAGATTATAATGCTACTAATACTAATGATGTAGTAAATAAAACAATCACTATGGGATTTATAAGTTTAAAGATTATGAATAATAATAAACAATTGATAAATGATATATTTGTAGATACTAATGTAACAGGTATGATATGTAAGTATGCTAGTAATATGAATCTATTATTAGAACCACCTGCACATAATGAAAAGAAGAATAGGTTTATAATACCTCCATTATCTTCCTTTACTGAATTTGTATCTTATATCAATAATAAGATAGGATTGTATAATACTAATTATAGATTGTTTTATGACTTTGATAAGACATATCTAATATCTTCATCTGGTAATATAGTAAAGAGTAAATCTGATAAAGCTGATACTATAATACTAGGTATAAAAGATACTAATAAAGAAGAATCTAAAGTACAAGGTATGGAATTAGTAAATGGTTCTTATAGTATAAATATAGATATGGATGATGTATCAGTATTTACTAATGAAGTAAATACATTACAATTTAATTCTCTTATTGGAATAAATAGTGATGGTAAGTTTAAGAAAGTAGATTTATCAGATGAAAGAATTGATAATAAAGAGAAGTTTAATATAGTAAGATATACTACAGATACATTAAATAACGTAGATATATCTAAAAGTAATATAGAAGGTAATACCGATAGTGTAAATATCGTTAAATCAGATTTAGATGGCTCTGTATTTACGATAAATAAGGAATATAAGATAATGAATTATTATAAATTAGATTATCTTACTGGTAATTATATGCTAAAAAGAAAAAGAGAAATATATACTTCATATGGAAATAAATTTACTTTAAGTACTATGCTAAGTTTAAACAAAATAAAATCCTAGTAGAGAAATCTCTACTAGGATATTTATTGTGAAATATATTATTTATTACCATTCTGTTATTGTGGTTGTTCGTTATTGTTAGGTAGATTTAGATTAGTGTTACCTTTAGCAGCTTGATCATCATCTTTATCGTTTGTACCAACATAATGTCTTACATGGTTCTTTATAACTTCCATGAATTTCTTTTCTGCTTCTTGTGCTACAGTTAATTTAGCAGCAAAATATTGTCCACCAATTTCAAAGTATACTTTTGCTCTTTCTTGTAGTGTATTATAAGTATTCTTATTTTGTTCTACATTAGCATCAGCATTATCTTTTGTATTTTGCTGATAATTAGCAGCTGTATTACCATTATTGACAGTAGCGTTGTTATTATTATTATTTTGGTTTTGCTGTTGTTGTTTAGCAGCATTAGCTTTGTCTTGTTGCTCTTGTTCTTTTTTACCTTCTTTAGCTGCTTGTTCCATAGCATTATTATTATCTACTGGTGGTTCATTATTTTTATCTTTATCATCGGCTTCTGTTATATATTGTTCAAATATAGCAGAATAATACTTTCTATCTTCAAATATGGATAAAGCACTTTCATGTTGTTCTTGTTGCTGTTGTTTTAATTCATTATTATTATTCATAGAAGCTAGTTTACTATCAAACTTCTTTTGTGCTTCTTGGAATGCATTGATATCTCTTTGTATCTTATCTTTTAAACTACCATAGTTTATACAATAATTATACATATCAGTCATATTTACATTAGCAGCAACTTTACTAACTTCGTCTCCGCCACCTCTAAATGCAGCAGTAGCTAAATCAGTAATAGAATCAAAAGGACCTTTACCGAATTTAGTAAAATCTCTAAATCTTTGTGTTATAAATGTATTCTTATCATCAAGAACACTCTTACCTTCTTCAGCATTAATATCTTGATCGGTTAATTGTGGGCAAGAGTTGTTAAGAAGTAATTGAATTCCTCCATTATAATAATCATATATAATGATATCGTCTGCTGGTTTCTTCTTAAGAATAATATCTTTATATCTTTCAAGATAAGCTTTATCGTTCTTAATAAGAGTATTCATAGCTTCTATAAATTTACCCCATAATTTACCTATGAAAGTAAGAAGTTTATGTATAACTTTCTTTACACTTTCACTAAATGATTCTTGTATAAGTTCTATATTTTCTATAGTATCTGCTCCTTCACCAATAAGAACAGCTTCATTTATTATTCTTTCCATACGAACTTGCTGAGTTGTTCTCTCAGCAAGGAATGTTAAATATTCATATTGTTGTGAATAGTTCATTAATTACACCTCCTAATTAAATTCTACACCAGATACAAATGTATCGGCATAAGAATCTATAAATGAAGATACACTATCAGAATAGCTTTCTAATACATCAATATTATCTTCACTATTTATAGCAGCTTCTGTTTTAACTTTTAATTCAGATAAAGATCTTTCTAATGCTCTCTTCATCATCTTCTTTTCTTTAGAATCAGGCATCTTGTTTACTTTCTTTAGAGTTCTTTCTAAATCATTCTTTAATCCATTAATATCACTACCAGAACCTTTAACTGTTGAACCCACAGTAGAACTAATAGCCATTACCATTCCACCAATTAATATTGGTAAGAAAGATATTACTAATCCTAATACTCCAGTAGCCATTACTAATCCACCAGATACCATTCCTATTAGTATAATTATATTACCTATAGTCTTTCTAATTATAGCTAATGGAGATTTTTTGATAAATTGATTTACTTTTATAGCAGCTTCTGTTTGAGAATCTCTTACATCTACTCCAATAGCATTGCATATCTTAACAGCTAAAGCTTCAGAAGTTGATTCTTCTATATAAGAGTAATCTGTTACATCAGAATACTTATCTATCATAGATTCTAACTTTAAGTCTTTAGTTACTTTACTTAATGCTGTATATAATATCTTCTTATCTTGTTTAGTTCTATCTGTAATAGCATCTAATTTATAAGAGAAAGCCATAGAATGAATAGAAGACATCTTAACTACTTGGTCTGCTTTAGCTTTCATATATAAATCTAATTTATTTAAAGTATCTTGAGATACTACTAATTCACCAGGAGCTGGAGTATATCCATCTCTTACAGTTATAGGTATAGCAGTTTTAGATAAATCTCTATCTTTATTTCTAGATATCATCTTTTCTATATCTTTCTTTATTCTTTCATAGTCTTTTTCTATCTTGCTCTTTGTCTTCTTTACATCTTCTTCTAACTTTTTATAAGTTTCAAGATTATGCAAAGAATCCATTACTATAGAATTTGTTACAGTAATAGTAGATTCTGTATTCTCTCCATCTCTATATACTCTAAATAATTCATCAGCAAAGTCTTCTTCATCTATAGGATCTGTTTGTCCTATACAATCAGCTCTGAATTGGTCATACCATTCACCATTATCTAATGATTCTAATAAATCATCATATGCTGAAGACACTTTATCTGTTATATCCTTATTCTTACCAGTAGTATCATTTAAACTACTTAAATCTAAACCAACAAAGCTTTGATTAAATTCTGCTAAAGCATGTATAGCAGGTACGTTAGATACAAATGTATAATTATATCCGTCTATATCAAATTCATGATCTGAATTAAATTTATTAAGTTTATCTTTCTTCTTTAAGATATACTTCTCAGAACCTACAAACTTATGTAGTTGAGCAATAAATCTTTCAAATAAAGATTTAATCCATTTTAAGAATTTAACTATAATATCTTTTACCTTTTCAAAGAAATCAGAAAATCCTTCGTTTACTATTTCAATATCATTTTCACTTTCTAATATACTTCTATATAAGATCTTATTAGCTTGGTTTAATTCTTCATGCATTTCTAATATGTGTTGCATAGCTAAAGATCTATATGATTTAGTCATAGATAATGTAGTATTAGTTATACTAGTATGATCCATAACTGTTTCAGTTAATAGATTTTCCATATTAAATAATGACATATTTAATACCTCCTTTTAAATAAAAAATAGGAGATTACCTTAATGGTAATCTCCTTAAACTACCGTTAAGTAGTTGAATTGTACTAAATAAAGTTTAATTCTGATAAGAAGCTAGCTCCTTCATTATAAGAATAATCATCATATGATTCTTTAATAGACTTTCTTCCTACTAAAGCAACACAGATAGCTTTTGCTTGTCTATTTCTATCTTTAATAGCTGTTAATTTAGCTCCATTAACTACTTGAGCTATAGCTAATGCATCTTTACGTATTTTTGCCCAGATATTAACAACTTGAACAGCAATTGACATCGCTTCTTGCTCATCTTTATTTTTATCTTTATCTGGTATAGCATTAGTTAAGTCTCTAGATGCTTTATCTAAAGCTTTAGTTATATCTTTTATTGATCTTTCGAAATCAGATAAATCTTTCTTAGTTAAATCTATTGTTTTCTTAGTAGTAGAAATTATTGATAATAAATCAGAAGGATTAGTTCCTAAATCTGATAATTCTTTTTCTTCTTTAGATGTTTCATCATCTCTAAAATATTTAAATAGTTCTTCTGTAAATTCAGTAGAAGTACAAGAACCACAATTGATAGTTGCTCCTCTAGCCTCTTCTAAAAGATCTTGTTCATCTTCATTAAACTTTTCTACAGCTCTTTTGATCTCTTCTTTTTTTGAATCATTGTTCATATTAACAGAATTTACAATAGAACCATAATCCTTATTATAAGTTGCAAATGTGTTTCCACCATCTAGTTTTCCTAATGCTGCATTGAACATATCTTTAGCTTGAGCACTATTACTATCTAAATTAGTAAATTTAAATCCTTTAAATTTAAAATCTTTTAGATTAGCATTAATAACTCTATCTTTATACTTATCTGCAAATTTCTTATCATCTATAAGATAAGAATTTATCTTAGCAAAGAATTTTCTAAATAATCCTTTGATCTTTTCCCATATCTTTAAGAAAAATGCTTTAAGTTTTTCTATAAAACCAGATGCAGTACCTGATTCATAAACCATTTCTACTCCATTTTCTTGTAAGTAGCCTAGTTCATCTTTAGCAACAGCTTGCATTAATTTATTAAAATTTAATTCACTTTCAGCAACTATATTTAAAGCAGCTTCCATTCCTGGTTCATATTGGCATTCAACAATACCAGTATTATCGAAATCTCTTGAATAATTTCTTCCTATTGAATATACACCCATTGTATTATTCCTCCTTTTAATTTATAATATTATTAGGTTCTAAATTAATAGAACCTAATATAATGTTTCTTAATATTCGTAATCTTCGAATGCTGATTCTATTTCAAAACCTGCTGATTCTGCTACAGCATCTAAATATACATAATCACTATACATACTTTCATTAGTAGCTCTATAAGCAGCAGCTTTAGCAAATACTGTTCTAGCTTGTTTTATTTTAAATTTAGTTTCAGCCATTAAAGCAGAACAAGTTCTTGTAAAACAAGTATTATATAAAGATGCCATTCTGTGTGCAACACTTAATCTTTGATTATTTAATGCATTTGTTCCTACACCAGATGGAAATGGATTTCCGTGTGAATCAACTAAACTAGTTGGTTTACCTTTAACTTCAATGTTTCTAGTTTCATTATCATCTTTATGAGTATATGATATAGTATATGCATCTGCTGTACTATTTGCATTTTTAGGTATTTTTTTCATTATATCTTTTTGAGCCTTATCGATAGAATTAAGAAGAGATTTAAAAACCTTATCTATATTATCTTGAGCTTTCTTAATATTTTCTATTTCTTTCTTGCTACCTACAAGAGTTGACATAATATCAGTTAATCTAGAACTATCTAATCCTTCTTCTTCTGTTTCACTATCAAAACACTCTTCATGTACATCTTTTGTAAATGATGATGAATCTGTTGATACACCTGCTAATAATGTCAATACTTCATCTTCTTTAGTTCCATCATCTATATTATCATTAATTTCTTGTAATTGCTTTTCATCCATATTAAATACATTTGATGCTCCTGATAATACAGTATCTATATTTGAACTTGATATTCTACTTGCAAGACCAGAAATTTTTGAATTGTCTGGTTCGCACCATTTATATTTCATCTTAGAAAGATTTTTCTTTAGTACATCATTCTTATATTTTTCAACAAATTTCTTATTATCAGTAATAACAACTTTGTTTAATTTTACAATAAAAGAATGTAAAAGACCTTTGATCTTTTCCCAAATCTTCTTTATGAAAGCTTTTAATTTATCAAAAGCTCCTCCTAATCCAGATTCTGTAACAATTTCTAATTCACAACCTTCTGAGAAAGCATAAGCTTCAGCAAAGTCTTGTCCTATAACAGCTTCAAATATTGCTTGGTCATTTACATAGCCTTCAGTTAAAGCTACTAATGCACCATCTACGCCTCTATAATTTTCGTTAGCTACAACATCGTAATGTCCACCAAGAGATGTTGAATTTCTTCCATATAAACCCATAGATTTATCATTCCTTTCATTATTTAATTAATTTTGCAGAATATAAGTACTGCAATTTACTTGTATGTTTATTAATAAGATTATGGATAGAATTAAAATCATCCATAATTATTGTTAAAATAGTACTGAAGATGCAGAGTCTGGTACTGTATCTATTAATTCATCAGTCTTAACTTTCTTAGTTTCCTTTTGAATTTCTTTTGTAGTATCAATTTCTGCCTTCTTAGATGTTACTTGAACTTTATTTGCTATGGTTCTAAATCTTTGAGCAATAGATAGTTGCTTCTTAGCAATCTTATCTCTCTTATATTTATCCATAGTAGTATTATTCTTAACGTTATATGCATTCATTGTTAATAAGTCTGATTGCATATCAAAATAGTCAGATATTCTAGTTCTACTATAATAGAAGAAGAATATAAGTTCTCTTATAATTGGTATTATTGTTAATAATAAACCAACTAAAGCTATACTACCAACTGCTATAGTTGTTCCAGTAAAATTCTTAGCATTAGCTTTTATAAAAGCATTTACACAAGAATCTATTTGTCCTTTATCACAAGCAATATTAAACTTCTTAAGATTATCAAATAATAAATGATCTTTAGTTCTTACTAGAGAAACTTTATCAATCATTGTATCAAATGTTTCATCACTAGGAGTCTTTATATATTCTATAGAACTAGCTATCATAAATGAAGTAGCACTTACTATAGCTAATACTATAGTAGAATATAATACTATTGGTAATTCTATTTCATATCTAAAAGCTTTCTCAAACATATCTTTTCTTACTAAGACATTGTTTATAGCTTTCTCTATAGTAATTATAGAATCAGCAGATTGTTTATATTCGTCTAATATACCATGTATAGTTTTTACACAATCTACTAACTTCTCATAACTTTCAAGTTTAGTAATATCTCCCTTAGTCTTTGGTATATCTCCAAAGTCTATATCATCAACTTTATCTACTATATGGTCATATAGTTTAGCAGTCAATGAAGATAATACAGCATTTTGATCTGCTTCATTTATAGCAAGCATGATCTTTCTTGTTTTAGTATCTGTAATATCAAAATATTCTTTTAATATTTGATTATAATCAGCACTGTACATTCTTTATTCACCTCCTTTATTATCTAGCCATCTTAGTCATTAGATTAACTACTTTTCTGTCTAGACCATTATTATTTTCTCTTTCAAGATGATTAAATGATAATACTTCATATATATCATCTCCAGTATCATACATAAACTTAGCTGTTTCAGCAGCTTCGTCTACTATACATACTCCCATTAAGTTATAAGATTCCATTATAGGTCTCATAACATTTGGTTTTTCTAAATCTATATTCTCTGTTTTCTTTAAGTATTCTACTTCTTCTTGAGATATTACTAAAGTAGATATAGCAGAAGCATCATTAACTTGACCTAAAGATCTTCTTACTTTACTCTTTAATGATCTTCTTTCTAATATCTTCCATAGCTTAGAAGAAGAGCCTCTCTTTGATTGTGATAAAGCATCTACCTTAGCTTTATCGATAGCAAATAAGAAATCTCTACAGAAAGATATTTCTCTTGTAGTAGCTCTTACTAATCCGAATAGTTTATTCTTATCTTTATTCTTTATTACTATTCTATTTAGTACATCTACAGAATCTACTGGATATAATTTAGCTTTAACACCAATTACCATGTTTTGTGCAACTGGGTTATCTTCATACATATTAACAAAGTTTACTATCATCATAGTAGGAACTAATTCATTAGCCTTCTTTACATCTGATGATATTAATTGATTTCTTAATAAATTATTGGCTTTATCTCTTGCATCTGCCATATTCTTTGCCCTTTGAGAATCATCAGAATAAGTATAATTATATTTAGTTATGGTTTGTTTTTTTGGTGCAGTTTTAATATACACTTCTTTAGATTGATTATCTTTACCAGCTTCTTTTACTACTCTAAGTTCTCCATTAGAAATAAAATTTGGTAATATTGAATAATCAGCAATAGAGTTTTCTGAAATACTCTCTGGTAATACATTGTTTATATTTCTTAAATCTCTTATTACGGCATCATACATACCTCTATTTACAACTGCTGATTCATTTTTAGCTACATAAGTATCTACTAAATCTACAAATGCATCTACAGATATATCACTATCCATTTTAAGATTAGTATGGAACTTCTTTACATAGTCTATACCATCTTCTACAGCATCTACTGACATTGCACTAAAAAGAATCTGTAATAAACTTACAGCTTTTCTTTCTGTTGCTTTAGCTATCATACTTGCATTTTCTATTGAAATATTATTACTGCATATAACAGGGAATACTAAAGTAAGATTTGATGTAGCACTAGCTACAGATTTGAATGATTTTTTTCTACCAAATAAACCTGCTATATTATCAGAATCTTTTACATCTGATATTACATCTATTATGTCTCGTATTACAGTTTCGTGAATCATATGTGAATTCATATTATTATTCCTCCTTATTATAAATTTTATTTTTATGTTAAACTATAAAAAATAAAGATTACTCAATTAAGTGTAAATATTAATGTTTAGGCAAAAAATAAAACCTATGGATATTATAGATATTATATTTCTATTACAATACGATCAACGTCTGGAAATTTTTTGTCCACCATATCTATAATTTTTCCTATATATTCTAAATCTAATTCTTGTTGCCTTCTTTCATCTTCTTCAGCCCATCTTCTCATACGTTCAATCTCTCTTTCTGTTTGTCTTTGCATTGCTTTATGGACTTCTATTTCTCCTCTACAAAAATAATTTGTTGGTCTTTCTATTCTCATAATTACTATCTCCTCCGAATTTGTTTATTTATTATATCACTATTGTGTATACCTATTATGTGGGGATCGGATAATAATTAATTGAATATCCATAGGTCACAATTATAATATATAATTATAATTGTGATTACCTATAGATAAACTTACCTTATAAATTTATCTCTATTTCGGCATCAGGATATTTTGTCTTTATCATATCTATAACACTTTCTATATATTCTAACTTTAATTTTTGTCTACTTCTTTCATCTTCTTCAGCCCATCTTCTCATACGTTTAATTTCTCTTTCAGTTTGTCTTTGCATTGCATCGTGAAGTAATTGTCCTCCTCTGCAAAAATTATTTAATGGTCTTTCTATTCTCATGATAACCACTCTCCTTATATTTTATTTATGCATAATAATATTAATAGTGTTAATATTAACAGTATTACAATTTATATTTCCAAATATATCCGAAAGAACCCCTCTAGCAATAGCCTGACCGTCTATATTATTAGCAATATCATTTTGTTCTGCATCTTCCCTAGCCCATCTTCTCATACGTTTAATTTCTCTTTCTGTTTGTCTTTGCATTGCTTTATGGACTTCAATTTCTCCTCTACAAAAATAATTTGTTGATCTTTCTATTCTCATAATAACCACTCTCCTTATATTTTATTTCATTAATAATATACAATTAAAATATTATTTACATAGAGCAACATAACTATAATACATTTAATGAAAGGAGATGACGACAGTATGGCTAATGAATCCAAATTTGATAAAAAAGAAATATATAGAGTGAAACAAGCACAAGATGATAAAATAGATCAACATATAGATCCAGTAGAAGAAAGAATTCGTTGGGCTTCATATGGATTTGATAAAAAGTATCTTGTTAATAATGGTGAAGGTAAGAAAAAAGAATTTGATGATGCTATAGATAAAGCTAGAAAGCAAGCTATGTACTATACAAGATCTGAATATGAATGGTTTACTAAATTTCATAGATTTGGAGGAGGATTTACTCCTTCTAATATATTTGGTCCTACAAGAGAATATGTGTTCTTTGTTAAACCAGATTTACATTTATATGATGTAGCAGATTCTTTCCATTTAAATGGAGATAAAGTACAAGAAGGACAGCCTAATCCAGAATTAGCAGATATAGCATTCTTTAAAGATATGTATGATGATTACCCAGATGTATTAAATCAATTACAATCATCTCATAATGGACCTTATAATACAGGACCATTTATGAATTTATTATCTTCAGCAGCTCAATCAGAAGTAGATATGGGTTCTATATCTGTAACTGATGTAGATGGACCATTAACTGTATATGGTGATAGTATTATATATTCTGGTAACTCTCTTACTGAAGAATATAATAAAGACTTCTCATTAGATTTTAAAGATACTAAATACTTAGAAGTATATAGATTATTTAAGACATGGGACCTATATAGAAATTATAAACAAATGGGAGCTGTTACTCCTACTAAGCAAGACTATATAATACATAAAAGACTTCATGACCAATGCTGTGCATATAAGATAGTAGTTGGAGAAGATGGAGAAAGTATAATATATTGGGCTAAACTATGGGGAGTATACAATACAAATGTACCAAGAGATACATTTTCTTCTATGCCTAAAGATGGTACTCTTAATTTTACAGTAAATTTCAATGCTACATTTACAAGAGACTTAGATCCATTCAGTTTATTTGAATTTAATAAACTTACAGAGAGTATACCTAGAAATGAATCTCATATAGCAATTCATAATAATTTTAAAGACGATGCAGATTTAGATTCTCATGTAAATTATGATTGGGTTGGTTGTCCTTATATAATAAGTAGTAGAGATGAGTTAGAAGGTAGAAATATATATAAATTGAAATGGAGGAAAGCATAATGGCTAATGAAATAAAAACCGATATATATGATATATCTAGTATGGTTGATACTATACAGAAGAAGTATATGGAATGCTTAGATCAAGATACAATGTATGTATCATTATATGGATACTTAAATGAAATGTTTTCTAATATAATTCAAAATTCTATTATGACTTCAATAGAATGGGGTAATGAGTCATTCCCATTAAGAGCTAAGTTTGAAAGAAGTATAATAACTACAGCTATAAATTATGGAATAGAAGTATTAAAGGCTACTCCATCTCATATAGATGTAATGATAGGATTTATAGAGCATGAATTGGTTAAATTAATGACATCTACTGATTTAGATAAAGCTAATACTATAATAATAGATAAAGATACTAAATTTAATATAGAAAGTTATGAATTCCATTTAGATTATGACTTAATGATTACTAGAAGAATGGTTAAAACTGGTAATAAGATAAAGAATGATGATGGTGTTATAGTAGATGAGTATACTAATATATATAATGCTTCATATATAATGGATAAGAAGAATAATATATCTGATGTAGATACACCATATTTACCATTACCAATTGTTCTTACAGTAAATGAAGATAACTTCTTATTTATAAGTCTTACTTTAAGACAAGTTAAACATTGTGTGTCTGAAGGAAAGATAATATCTACTAATGAATTAGATAATATTACTTATGACTTTACTTTTGATGAGCAATTAGCAGATTTTACAGTTACAGTAAAAGAACCAGATGGCACTACTATAGACTTAGAGCCTATATATGAAGGTATGCCAAGTGATACTTATGAGCACTACTGTTTCTATACTTATACTACAGCTAATTCTATAAGATTAAAATTCGATAGAAGTTCATATCAACCTACATTGAATTCTAATATAATAGTAAATTACAAGACTACGTTAGGCTCTAAAGGTAATTTCTCATATAATGAAGATATTACTATGAATATTAATCCTTCTAATGCTTATGCTGGTTCTACTATAGGTATAGTATTAAGACCTAGTGGTGATGCTCAAATGGGATTAGATAAAAAGAGTGTAGACGAATTAAAACAAATAATTCCAAAAGAAATGTTATCTAGAGGATGTATATCTACTCTTACAGATTTACAGAATTACTTTGATACTTATGATGATACTAGATTAAAATTCTTTAAGAAGAGAGATAATCAATTTGAAAGATTATATTATGCATATCTATTAGCTAAAGATAGTTATGGTAATATAATACCTACAAATACTTTAAGATTAAAGATTACACTAGACGACTTTGATTCTTGCAAAGATAATAGATATACTCTTAATGCAGGACATCTATTTGAATTAAATACTACTACAAATGAAATGACTATAAGAGATGATCTTATAGATGAAGAACATGGTATAACACCAGAAGTTATAGAAGAAAGTAAGTTCATATATAGTTGTCCATATCAAATAGTAGTAAATAGACAACCATCATTATCTTACTATCTTACTTATATAGACGATACTTATCCAGTAGTATTCAAGTATAATAATTCTGATAGTCCAATGCAATTTATAATATCATCTGTAAGATGTACTAAACCTTATAAAGAAGGAGTATATACTATATCTTGTACAGCTACTAGAACAGTAAATAGCGAATTCCCTGTAGTAGAAATGGACTCTGAAGGAAAGATAACTAAGTCTTATCTAAAACCTGTATTAATATTAAATAGAGGGGAGTTTAAATATTATACTTTTGGTAAAGTAGTAGGTATAAATGAAATAGGATATGAATTAGAATTTACATTGAAGTCTGATAATACTATAGATATGGCTAATAATATCCATATATCAGATATATATTTTGGAGGAGATACTGCTCTTACTAATGTATTTATGCCAGAGTCTATAGGATGTACTATAGCACTATATACTTTAATGGATATAGATTACGATAATCCTACAACAGGAAGTAGCTTAGATGATATAGTAAAATCTAATCCTAATGAGGATTTTGATACTTCTACATGGACATTAAGTAATATATATGATTTAGGAACAAAGCTTAATCTATTTTATAATTATTCTAATGTATTGAATTCTACTATAGTATTACAAGAGAATACTAAAACTGGTGGATATGATTATATAATAAAGAGTGTACCATGTGTAAGATACTCTTATATAAATGATCCTATAAAGTGTAAAGAGTTTATAGATTATATTAAATTCAGAAAGACTTATATAGATACATGCTTAGAATATCTAGAGAATAATTTATCTATAGACTTTAAGTTCTTCAATACTTATGGTCCAGCTAAGTTATTTAAGATAGATGTTGTAGATGCTGATGGTAATGATGCTGGTACTACTGAATTAGATAGAGTTAATATTAAATTAGTATTTAGAACTAAGCTTACTACTAATGCTGTAGATGAAACTATAAGTAAGATGAAGCAATCTATAAAAGGATATGTAGAAGATTTAAATAAGCTTACTAGTATCCATATGACTAATCTTACTACATATCTTACTAATGAATATAAAGAAGATATAGAATTTATAGAATTCGTTAAAGTAAACAACTATAATGCTCTTACACAGTATCTTAAGAGAAATGAAGTAGAAAATGTAGAAGATGTTCCAGAATTCCTTAATATAGACTTATCTACAGATACATTAGAACCACAGATAGATATTAAGGTAATTTAACATCTGATTAAATAAGATTAAGGAGGTTTATTGAATATGAAAATTAGACAAATATCAGATAAAGAGTATCTAGCTGCTATCCAAAAAGCTAACCAAGTTAAGCCAGCTTCTATTACAGAAGCTGCAAATCTTGAAGGAGATAAAAAAATACATGACCAAAATAAATTATTAAGAGAGGCAGCATTAAATACTACTATAGTAAATAAGAAATGGAGTGACTTCTGCAATGATGTAAAACAATCATTATTATCAGAATGTATCTATGGTCTTATGGAAGATGCTTTCTTCTATCAACATAATAAAGCTAGAGCAGAACTTATTGGAAGAAATGTAGTTAATAATTATATTAAAGAACAAGGAACTACTACTTTATTAAAGAAATTCGAAAGTAAATCTTATGTATTATCAGAATTTGCTAGAGTAATAGAAGAATCTACACAAAGAATATTAGAGAAATGTGATAAATCTAAGCCAGATACATTCTGCATAGATATGGAAGATAGAGATGAATTCTTTAATAATCTTAAATCCAATGATGCAGATGAAGTAGCTACTGCTATTAAAATGAGAGTATCAGATGCTTTAGATAAATTTATACAAGATGGAAAAGATCAAAGATCTGAATTAGAAGATATCTTAACTCAAACTCAAGAGAAGATAGATGGAGCTAAAACAGAAAATATGAAAGAATCATATAATATGCTTGGCAAGAGAAAGATGTACGTTTCTAAGATGAAAAAGAAGAAATCAGTATTAGAAACTATGGTATATAATCTAGCATCTAAGTCTTTTACTAATCAAGCTTTAAAAGAAGCTTATTGTAAAGATAATAAATTAGATATGGATTCTATAGTAGAAAACTGTACTGTATTATATGCTTTCTTAGAAACTCTTAATACGGCTAAGATAGAAAATGTAAATGAAGCATTTATAATTAAGACTTTAAAAGAGATGTAAAATTTCCCTATAGGATTTATTCCTATAGGGATTTCTTTTTTATAATTTTATTATTATGATATTATCTAATAAAGTAGTTAAGCTATACATATTACTTATAAAGCTATCTGATGATAAGAATTCTGTTATATCATCAACTCCAAATATATCTACAAGTTCATTTTTATAAGTATTAAATAGTGTTTTAAATATACTATTTATTATCGGATAGTAGTATTGTGTACAATGTACATATGAACTATCGTTCTTCTTTAAATTAGTTTTCTTTATTTTTATATTAATTGCATTTGTATTGCAATCATATAAAACTGTAAATGTTTCAAATGTATTTTGTATTAATTGTATTAGGTTGTTTATAATATCTTCATTATAAAACCATCTATTCAATGCTATTCTTGCTGAAGATATCATATTGAAATTATATTTTAATTGTGATGTAGTTTCTGCTATATTCATATTAATATGGTCCTCCCTTATAATCAAAGTATTGTATTTGTTGTTCTGTTTGCTTAGATATAGAATTATACTGATACTTATTATATAGCATATTCAAATAGCTAAGTCTTATCTCTACTCTTGGTAGTATAGAATAGTACTTATTAACTGTTCCGCTTACTACTAATGTATCATCTAGCCATACATTATGATTAAACATATCTGAATACTTCTTTCCTATATTATCCCAATCTGGTTTCTTTATAGGTCTATCTAATCCTAATTCGGCTAAAAATGTACTTACTGTATTATATGTACTAGGTGTCTTTTGATATATATTATATTGCATTATACATGGAGTATAGATTAGATTATTTAATTGTATCAATTCTTCATCTACTAATCTTCTCATATATAAACTATCTTCTTTAGCATTAATACTATATACATGAACAAATTGTCCATTACTTAATGCTTCATTAACAAAATTAGTTCTATTTACTAATCTAAATCTTGGTCTTGGAGTACCTTCTGGTTCTTCAAATAATACTATAGTTATATCTGTATATTGTAATTCTCTAAGCATCATATATCTTGCATTAAGTATTTCTCTTTGCTTGGCTTCTGTTACATGATAATGATCATACATCCAAGATAATCTCTCATTAAAGTCTACTGGAATATGTGAATACTTCTCTTTATATTCTAATTCCTTTTGAGCTCTATTTTTTCTTTTTCTTCTTTGAGTCATAATTATTGTATTCTCCTTTTGTACTAGGTTTCTTAGGTTTTATTTTCTGTATACGTTCTTCTTCGTAGTCATTAAAATATTCTTCGTCTGTCCAATCTAAATCTCTCATTTTACTAAAATCTTTTTTCATACTCTCTTTACCCCTTTTTTGAATCATAAAATTTTAGTGTAGAGCGTTATGCTCTACACTCTTATTATTAAGTTACATATATTGTATATTTTAATATATCATGGTTTAGAATATATACTCTTAAGTAATCCTACTACAGATTTATTAATTGACCAAGCTACATTAGTAACTGAAGTCTTAACGAAGTTTAAATATCTATAATAGAATAATGTTATAGATCTTACTGCATCTGGTTTATTAATATTCAAACCACACATATTAGCTATATAATCTAACTCTTGATTATTTCTAGCAAAGTCTTTAGGATTAGTCTCGTTAGATAAAGATAATGTTTGATATAAGTCTTTAATACTTATAGTTACATCTACTTCTGTTGGAAGACCATCCATTGTCCATTTACATTTATCTCCTTTAGATATAGACATATCTGTTATTATAGCCATATCAGTAGTAAAGAATCCTTTATAATGAGCTCTTACTATAAATGGAGACATAATACCATTCACTCCATTTTGTAATGGAATCATAAGTCCTAATAAATGTGCTATTGGTACTAATATATTATAATATATACTAAGTTTATCACTATCTGGTGTTCTTAATTTTATAGTACAACTATATGATCTAGAGAAAGAACTATCTGCCCATATCTCTGGAAATATAATCTTACCACCAGATGCTACATTTAATATTCCTTGAGATAAATTAGCTTGGAATTTCTTAGTAAACATAGATGAATATTTCTTTACAAATGAATTTATCTCATTACTAAACTCTGTTGCATTCTCTTGCTTTAGCTTTTCAAATTGTAATCCAGAAGAACCGCCTATAAGAAATTGTATTTCTCTAGACATAGAAGATAATGAGTTAATACCAGATGCAAGTTGGCTTTCTGTAGTACTATTACCAAAAGATTCTGATATTTGTGTTTCTGAATCTATATAGAATGCTACAGTATCTGCTGCTGAATAATATGTTTTAAATGATTCACTAGCATACTTCTTCCAATCATAATCTCCTAATGATGCACCTAATATTCCTTTAGCTGTAGGAGAATCTTCACTAGCTATTCTTAAGTATTGTGCCATAAGATGACATATAGGATTTACATAGTTAAAATACTCTATGTACTTATAATCAAAACTATAGAATTTACCTGTCTCTTCTCCTAATATAGCTTCTAATGAAGGCATATCTGCTCCGCTGCCATCAAGCATTCTGGTAAGCATTCCTCTGGCAGTACCTGAAGAATAATCAGACATAAAGTTTGGTCTACCTGGGGATAATAGTAATACTGGTAAGTGTTGTATTATCTTTTCTGTATACATAGAACCAAATGTAGATCCTTCTATTGGATAATCATTAGATTCTAAGTATTGATAAGGCATACCAAATACTCCTTTAGGATCTCTCAAGAATGCTGTAGCATCTTTTAATGATAAATCTCCTATACTTTTAGCAGTTACACTAATATCATCTTCTGTCATACTGTCGTTTACATCATATGCAGTACTTAATGCATATTCTATACCTTCACTATCACGATTACCTCTAGATTTATCACGATCATCTACAGTATTTGCACCAGATGCTTTATTTTCTTTATCAAGCTTATTATCTTTAACTACTGCATCATATGCTTCTTTATTCATTTTAGCATATGCTATATCTAGATTACTGGCATCTGGAATCTGTAACCATCCTTTAGTTGTACAAGCATATAGATAACCATTAGCTCTATATGTTAATCCACCAATTGCATTTAAATAATTACCATCTGGATGATATATACCAATATAACTAGCATTATTAGCAGAAGAAGAGAATATATTACATTCATCTTTTACTTTAATCATAGTTATTAATACATCACCATCAGCTTCTAATTGTTCATCTGTAACTTGACTACCATCTACTAATGTATGTGTTGCCATAATTTATTACCTCCTTAAATACTCCTAGTGGAATATTCCACTAGGAGTATTATATTATTCTACTGCCAATTTATTTAATAATTCCATTAGATATGCATTATCTGGATTTTGGTCTTGATTAGCATCTCTCATTACAGTCATAATTGAATTAGCAGTATTAGCATTATCAGCTGCTGTATTACCTGATCTATTAGCTAGTATTTCTACTATCTTATTTAATAGATTTGTATTATCTGATATCTTTAATAGAGTTTGTATTATAACTTTCAATAACTTGTTATAGTCTTGAGTTTTTAATGTAGTATTGTTGTTTTCTATAGTAGTACTATCTGTAGGTCCGAATCCCATACCCTTAGAATTGTATGGTGTTCTCTTATTCTTAATCTTAGAATTCATAGGATTATCTGGTCCTGAACCAGCATCTAATTTACTAATATATCCATCTAAATTATCTGTATCATTCATAGATATATCGGTTTTCATCTTAGAATCCATAGGATTATCTGGTCCTGAACCAGCATCCTTATTTTCACTATCACTGCTAGCATTTTCATCAGTATTCTTGAATCCCATTAAGCTATTAAATGCTCTAGTTGCTTTTGTTCCAAGTGTACTAAAGAATTCATATAATGAAGGTTTACTTTCAGTAGATTTACTAGATGAAGAATCAGATGATGAATTGCTATCACTAGAACCTGATGCTTTAGAACCATCTAATTTCTTATCTGATATCCAAGCATGCATCATTCCAGCGTTCTTTAAATCTGTCATAGATACGGTTAATGGTTGATCTCTATATCCAGGATTGTTTATTCTTACATTACCATCTTTATCTGCATTTACTGCAAATACTAAATGTCCACCACTTGAGAATGGTCTACTTCCTTGTCCTGATAATATAGCTGGTCTATTGTCTTGTAAAGCTGGCAATAAAGTTCCATCATAGTCTGTTGTTTCTACCATGTTTATACCATATACTTTACCTTGTTTAGCAAAGTAATCCCATGAAGTACCTGCACCACTAATATATCCTCCATTATTTGTAGACCAATCAGCTGTTTCATCTGGAGTTACTGAATTATTAGTTACTGAATCTATAAGCATAGCCATAGATGTTGGTCCACAACCTGATCTTTGAACTGTTGAACTTCCGTATGGGTGACTAGCCCATCTTTCATCAAATTGCTGGAAGTATACTGCACCATTTTGTTTATCAGAGTCTTTTACATTACCGAATCCTACTCCAATACCTTTATGGTTAACTTGTTTGTCTGATTTACTATTTTGTACTCCTCCTATATTTAATAGTGAATTCTTCTTACCTTTATCTATATCTTTATCAGACTTAGAGTTTTGTACTCCACCTTTACCGAATCTTGATGTAAATGATTGATCACCACTTAAGTATGCATTAGGATCAAATCTAGCTTGGTCTTTACTATCTCTTACTTCATAATGTAAATGAGGACCACTAGAGTTACCAGTACTACCTACCTGTCCTAATTTATCACCCATACTTATCTTATCACCAGATTTAAATGTTATTCCGTTTCTATTAGGTAATGATTGCATATGAGCAAAGTAATGATAATTACCATTATGAGCATCATCAGAATTAGTTTCAGCTACTTTTAATAAGTTTCCATATCCTCCACTAGATTCTGGAGATAATGATGATACAACTACACCATCTATAGGTGATATTATATCTTTTCCTTCTATATCTGATTTACTATAATCTATTCCTGTGTGTTTATGATCCCCTCTTTGCTCTTCATATGGTCCTGTAACTACTGCTCCACCTAATGTAGAATTATACCAAGCATCTGAATCGTATTTACCTGTAGCAGATTTATATCCTGTTGTATTTGAAGAAGAACTACTTGACTTAGATGACTTATCACCATATCCAAATAATGAATTTATTGATTTAGAAGCCAATGTAGCTAAATCTGTAAAGAAGTTCATTACACTTGGTTCAGATTCACTTGATTTAGAATTAGATGCCTTGCCATCATAACTTGCATTATTATTTTCAGCTTTTGAAGGGTCATATGAACCATTAGTATTATCTACAGTATGTCCAGCTTCACCGCTTCTTGTTGTAGGTGTATTCCACATTATACTACTGATATTATTAATCCATTCTTCATTAGGGGAACCATCATCCATTTCTGCATACATATGATGCTTATCTGCATATTCCATCTTTTGTAATGTATCTTGACCAGGAGTAGTAAAGTTATCTTTAATCCATTGAGCACCTTTAACAACACCGTCTTCTGGACTAGCAAAATCATAAGCTGAACTATAAGGAGTTGCATTATAAGCTGCTATACCAAATGGGTTATTTTTATCTTTCCATATTGTAGAACTACCCCAACCAGTTTCAAGCATACAATGTGCAAATATATATTTAGGATCCAATCCAGATTTTTGACCAGCTTGTATAAATGCATCTGATAATTGAGATATACCAGTATCTTTATGCATTTTATCCATATAGTTTCTTAGCAAATCTGCATTAGTATCATATCCTATTTTTGAATCAAGTTTAGCATATCTTAAACTATTAGAATTATCAAATCCTGGATAATCTTCTGCTCCTCCTATATTTTTATTTACACCTTGAGCCATGGCTAATTGCTTATCTGTAACTATTCCACTAGCTTTAGCCATTCGATTTATTGTATTTATATCGTTATAAGGTTTAGCTCCAGAGCCTATTCTTATATTTGATTTCTTTTTATTTCCTTTAGCAAAGTCTTTATTTGCTTGTAATACTTTGTATGCTAATTGAGATTTATTTTCTGTAGAAGTTCTTGATCTTAATTGGTCTTTTGATAAAGTTCTATAATCATGATCAAATATAGGAGATCTCTTTCCTTTTGCTATATCTTTATCAGATTTACTATCTTGAACTCCACCCCATCCAAATGCTGAAGCAATTTTATCTTTTACAGCTTTTACACCATATAGCCATGGCATTGCAATAAATGCTCCTTTCTTTATACCAGACCATACTTTACTCATTATTCCTTGTTTTTTAGTATTATTATTAGATGGATCTCCATCTTTATCTTCATTCTTATCTGCATCTATGTCTCCGTTTTCTACTGCATTATTATAATCTTCTAATGTATATGATACACCATATTTATCATTAAACTCTGCTAGTTTAGCTTGAGCTTTTTCTCTTTGTTTTAATAAATCCATATCAGTTTTACCACATACATTTCCTACTATAGTTGTAAATAATGATATCCACCACTTAGTAGGGAATAATCCTAAAGTAACTACCCCATTTAATGCATTTACTAAACCAGCTATAATCTTAGATGAAGTAGATGGTTCTTCTGTTATTCCTAATATATTCTTTGCATCACTATAACCAGTTATGAAGTCATATACTGCAAATGCTATATTTATCAAACCTGCTGATCCTATAAATCCTGCTATCTTACCTATAGCTTTTGCTAATGTCTTACCAACAAGCTTTTCTGCTAATTCTTTAAGCAAAGTTGGAAGTCCTTTTTCTACTAAAGCTTTAGCTACATTTTCTCCTAATAGCTTTTGTACTTTTGAATTACCTACTATTTTCTTAAATAAAGAACCTACTTTAGCAAGGAATTTTCCTTTTAATGCACTATGTTCGGCTGAATTAGCAGCTGTTTCTACTACCTTCTCTACTCCTTTTTGTCCTGCTTCTGCTACTTTAGTAGCCCCTTTACCTAATGTATCTGCTGCTATATTTGTACCAGTCTTTGCTAGTTGTTTATTAGCTTTAGCTGTAGCAAAGTCTATTACTTTTGCTCCGCCTTTAGATGCTTCTTTTGCTACTTCTTCTGTAGCTTCTTTAGTAGTATTTTTAATAGTCTGCTCTACTGCTTCTTGTCCAGCATTTTTACCTATACCGAAACTACGATCTAGTACATTATGCACACTATATTTACCGTTACCTATTTTATCTATTGCAGACATTGCACCTTGTTTAACTGTTCTGAATGGATGCATTACCTTTCCTAAAGTAGATGTGGCTTTAAGTGATTTAGTAGCTGAATTAAATATAGGTTTAAATATAGATCCTCTACCACCTGTAAGAGCATATTTACCAAGTGCTTTAACAGATCTTTTGCCTAGATTTCCTAAAGAAGAAGTACCTACTTCTTCTGCATTTACTTGATTTCCTTCAGAGTCCACATATGTTTGACTATCTTCATCATAATGAACATCTTTAGCATCTATTTGATTTCCTTCTGCATCTGTATATATTGTTTGTCTAGTATCTTGGAAACCTAATTTCTTAAGCCCCCAATTAGCTATACCCTTTGCTGATTTGCCAAGGAAACTTAGTATAGCTTTACTTATATTTCCTATAGTTCCGTCTCCACCAAATATAGATCCTATTATAGAACCACCAAGAACTAATTTAAGTATTTTGCCTAATCCACTAAATCCACCTAATAATTCACTTATCTTAGATTTAGCTTTATCTTTTACTTCTTCTCCTTTTATTACTGCTGCTTGTCCTACTGCTGCTCCAACCTTTCCAAGGTTTTCTAAAGCCTTTTGTCTTAGTTCTTTATTTGATTGTATATCTTTTATTGTCTTTCTAGTCTCTGGATCAGATTTATCTGGTTCTAAGTCACCATCTTTATTTCTTTCTACTCTATATACTTGCATATCTGAAGTAAGCAAATCTGTCTTGTGATCATTAGGATTATCATCAAGTATACCACCAGAAGGTCCATTATCTGCTTCTTGTTGTTTCTTAGCTTTATCTATACCACTAGTATTAGTATTTTGAGTAGCTTTATCTACTGCTTGTTGCCCTTCTGTCTTTTTGCCATGTCTATCATTATAATAGTCTAATGCGTCATTAGCTACATCTATATCTTTAGTTTCTGTAGTATTATCTTCTTCTGGTTTTTCATTAGCTTTAGCTTGTTCAAGTGCTTCAGCATTTTCTTTAATCTTATCTTGTAAGCTTGGTAATTTACCAGTTTTAGCTAATGCTTGTTCTTCTGGTGTTGGTACATAATTTGGATCTGCAGCCATCTTTAATTGAAGTGATACTGTTTGTACTACTGATAATAATTCTGTTTGGAATTTACTATCACGTGCTTCTTGAGCTTTTAATAATTCATTTTGCTTATATTGTAATTTTTCTGTTTCTGTCATTCCTGCTAACTTTTCTTGTTTTCTAGCTTCTCTATTTACTTTTTCAGATCCTAATAATTCTAATAACTTACCACTATCAAGACTCTTAGTAATATCTACACCAAACTTTTCTTTCATAGTTTGTTCTAGTTTACTCATATCTTCTTCTGAAGTCTTATAAGAACCATTTATGAACTTATCATATTCTTTGGCTTGCTTTTCCATAGTTTCTATTATGGATTTTCTCTTAGCACTTTCCATTTCTCTCTTAGCTATATTTGATAATTCTTCGTCTGATTTATCACTATAACGTCCATTCTTTCTAGCATCCATAATAAATCTATCTACATCGTCTTGAAGTTCATTTCTATTAGCATAGTCAAATTTAAGAGTACTTGCTAGTATCTTAGCACCTTCAATATCTCCATTATGAACTGCATTAAGTATTTTCTTAGCATTGCCACCTTTGAAATATGGATTAACAGTATTAGCTAAGTCTTTAACTTGCTCTTTTCTCATATCAAAGTTCTTATCTTTTACTTGTCTATATCCTATTAAGTTTTCTCTTAATTTAGATAAGCCTTCATCATCTAATTGAACTATACCTTCATCGACTTTTCTAGCTCTAGTAGCTGTATCATTATCTAATGTCTTTATAACTCCTTCTGGTACTCCAAAACTTCTTGCTAAGTCTTGTATTGCACCGCCAGCAAGATTTCCGTATCTTATATATTTATTATAGACATTCTTATTTCTTTCGTCCATTCTTTCTTGAGCTGTAGTATTTCTAGAGTATCCTCTATTAATATTGAATGTCTTTTCTCTATTAGATATAAATTTAGCTACACCACCTATAGCTTTAGGTCCTAAACCTAATAATCCTATAGCCGCTTTACCTACTAATCTAAATGGTGATAATATAGGTTTAAGCAATTTATCTTCTAGCCATTTTCTGAATGGAACACCTTTAGATTTCATAAATCTTTCATCTAAGAAATCTTTAAGTGAACGAGCCGCACTTTTAAATAATCCAGTAACCATGTCTTTTGTATTAGACATTAATTCCTTAAGTGGATTAAACAATACTTCATTAAGTTTTGATTTAAGTTTATCTTTAGTTTTAACTAAAGATTTCTTTAATGGATTGATTAAGTTATCTCTTATAGTAGGTAATAATCCTCCTTGATATTCTCCATTATCATCTTGAACGCCAAGTACATATTCTCTAAATTTATTATTTGTTGTAGCTAGTCCTGCTGCTGCTCCTAAAGCAACACTAGGTAATAATCCAAGTCCAAATGGAGTTGTTACTGCTCCTAATAGTGCTCCTATACCAGCATGAGGTGCATATTTATCTACTTTCTTCTTAAACTCTTCTTTATCTCCAAATAAAGAATTCTTTGAATCTCCAAATAGTAAATCTTGCACTGTATTACTATTCTTAACAAATCCTGCTGTAGCTCCTAATATCATACCACCTACAGGTCCTAAAGGTCCAAATGGTAATAATCCAGCTACTCCACCTACTATACCAAGTCTTTTAGCATCTGGGAATGCTTTATTTATAAACTTAGTAGCTTTCTTAGAGAAGACTCCGCCTTCTCTTTCTCCGTCTTTTCCTACTTCTCCAAATAACCAATTTTGCATAGCATCGCTTTTCTTAGTAATTGCTATACCTGCTCCTACAGCTGCTCCTAATAATGGACCACCTATAGCTCCAGTTAATAATGAAACTCCTCCACCAATTAAGCCACCTGTTATAGCTTCTGGTGCATATTTATTTATATCTTTAGTAATACTATCTGCAGCTTTCTTAAAGTTCTCTTTGTTCTTTTTAGAGCTCTTACCAAATAATGAATCTGAGAATGTAGTTACACCATTTATTGCTGTTTCATACATTTTTTCTACATATGGTCTAGCTTGTTCATATGATGCTCTTAATTGAGGATCTAATGGAATACCGTTTTCATCGAAGTCTTGTTTATTATGAAGTGCTATCTTATTATAAGTATTCTTTATTGCCTGAGTAGCATATTCAGCTTTTCCAGATTCTTTTAATTTTCTAAATGCATTTCTTACATTAGCATCTTTAAAACCTTCGCCTTCTATTATACTTCTATCTTCGAAACCACCCATTTCATCATTTAAGTTTTGCATATCAGTAGCAAACTTATTGAAAGCATTAGTTCTTTCTTTTTGACTATCTGATTGTAAAGCTTTAAATAATGTAGTTAATCCTTGTTGAATCATTGTACTAGATTTACTTATTTCTTGTACACTATCAGCAGATACTACCATTTCGCCTTCACTTAATGTAGCTACTGTAGATTCATTTACACCTTTAGCACCTGTACCTTTAGCAAAGTGTGGTGTAGAACCCCACATATAGTCATACATAGCTTTAATTAAGCCTTTAAGTTTATCCTTCATTGCATTAGATTCTTCTTCATAACCTGGCTCTGTTCCTAAATCCATATCTCCAGGTAATACAATACCAGAATTAGTAGCCTTCTTAGGTTTACTTGATTTACCTAATAACTTATCTCTTATGTCTTTTACATATTCTAATATCTTAGAAGTTGTATCTGTTTGAATATTTATTTGGTCGTTAAATCCACCTACAAGTCCTGGATGTTGTTCTACAAATTCATCAACAGAACCACTAGTATCTTGTGCCATCTTTAGATTATCATTAGATATTACATCTAGTATTGACATCTTAGTTTTATCTATTTTATTATCAGATGTAAATTTATTTAATACATCCATAGTCTTCTTATAAGATGCAAATTTATTTTCTATCTTTTTAACTTCTTCTGGAGATTTAGCATTCTTCTTTGCAGATTCTATCATTTTAGTATATTTATCATTACCAGAAGAAAGATCATTATATAAATCATTTAGTGTATAACTATCTAATTTATCATAATCATTTATATCAGTAATATTATTAGTCTGATTTCTTAAGATTGATTTTAATACATTCTTACCAGCTATGTCTAATCCTAATTTATCAGCTAACTTGTCATATCTATCTCCAAATTCATTTCGTAAAAGTTCCCTTTCATTAGCTTTGATACCAGGCATGACATCTTTATAATGTCTTAAGTACTTATTGTTTTGGAGATAAGTTAAGTATTCATCTGTATTGTAGTATTGTTTTCTATTACTTAATTTACTCTGTAATTCATTTATCTTTTTAACTACAGCTTCAGGTATATTTTTCTTATTATTTGGATTAGTATATTTAGATAATAATCTATCTAATTCTTTCTTATCTTTTTGTGCTTGCCACTTACCTTTTTGGATTTGCTTTAATATTGTAGGTCTTAACTCAGCATTTTGCTTCTTTGCATCATTATAATTGAACTCCATATATTTAGATTTTACTGATTCTGAAGCAGCTGCATCATTATATGGATCAAAGCTAAAATTAGAATAATAATCTGATGATTTTCTTTCTCCATCTGTCATACTGAAATTATCATGTACAACACCATTTTCATCCATAGATGCATATTCATCAGTTTCATCTTCTTTGATAGCATTCCTACTTAATTTATTTGGTTTTTTCTTACTCTTTATTTTATTAATCAGAGGTCCGAAGGTATCACTAAACGCTCCTTTGACACTATCCTTAACTGTTCCCCATGCAGATTTTAAAGAGTCCTTTATACCTGTACCTAAACCTTTGAACCTATCTTTTAATGGGTTTATAATAGTATCTTTAAAGAAGTCTTTTATGTTCTTCTTTAAACTATCTATTCCTGTAGCTTCTTTTAAAGGCTTTAATACTTTCTCATCTAAGAATTCATTGAATCTTTTAAAAGTATCTTGCATCTTTTTTATTAAATGATCTAGGAATCCTTTGGCTGTCTTATTGTCGTCTCCTTCTTTACCATAGATAACTTCATATAATCTCTTATCTGCTTTATCTATAATCTTAGTAAAGAAATCTAATGGTTTCTTAGAGAAATCTCTTAGTCTATTTATTACTACATCGGCTTTTTTAGTAATACTATCAGCATATAAAAGTTTATCTATTAATGTCTTAGGCTCTTTAGCTCTATTTGCATTGTATTCAATTTCTCTCTGTGTTTGATCAATCATTCCTGCTGTTTTAATAGCTGATTGTAAAGCACCTTCATCATCATATTCAGAGAAGTTTACATAAGAAGATAGTTTAGCTTCCTTTCTCTTCTTTCTTCTATTCTCTTCATTTCTAAGGAAAGTTCTTTCTTGTCTTTCTCTTTCTTCTCTATCTTTAGTAGCATATGTTTTCTTAGAATCATCCTTTATAACTATATCATCTACAGAAGGAGCTTGATAAGAAACTCTTCCACTATAAGCACTACCATTTCTATTTCTTACTGTAATTACATGACCTTGTCTTGGTAATATCTGAGGTCCACCTACACCAGAACCATTCATTCTTATGAATGATAATTCCTTATACATATTTTGTAGATAATAAAATACATTATGCCCTAATTTATCTTTTAAATTTAGCATATTATTTTGATTTAGAATGGATGAATCTTTCTTAAGTCTTCCCTTATCATCGTATTTATGTGGACTTAGACTCTCTGAATTATTAAATAATAATCTATTAATAGATGTGCCTTCTTCATCACGAGTCATAGCTTCTCTTTGACTCTTTCTAGCATTCATTATATTATCATTTAATTGAAGTTGTAATGCTCTAGGTGCATTAGCATATAATGCTATAATAGCTCCCATTGTCTTCTCATCTATACCATATTTATATGACAATTTAGATCTAGCATCTTTCTGTCTAAAATCAAATAATTCAGCAGAAGCAAATAAAGATTGGAATACTTTATCTAAGCTATCTTGTAAATGCTTTTTATCTTCTTTAGAATTAAAAGTAAGATACTTTTCTATCTGCTCATTGATATTTTCTCTTATATCAGAAGAAGCAGTTTTAGCATATCCTTTCTCTCTTAATTTAAAATTATCTCTTACATTTTTCATATCAACAAACTTACCAGCTTCATAGTCATACATCTGAGCAGGTTTAGATGTTAATATTGATATTATTGTAGATAATTGTGTAGGGATAACTTCTTCTAATGCTTTCTTAGATTTACCGTCCCATGCCACTTTACCTTTCTCATACATACTTGTATCGATACTACCTTTAGTTCTTTCTTTAGTACCGAATATCTTACCTATGTATTTCTTTATAATAGATTCATCTTCATTATTTTCATTAGCCATATTATTAAACTTAGCCATTAATGATCCAAAGAATCCTTGGAATGAATTATTAAGATTATGGATGGTTTTGCTAACCATAGATGGTATTAAATTATTTACTATAGCAGTCGGAATAAATGATAATGGAGATGATACTAATGTCATAAGACCATTAGAGTTATCATCACCAAAAGCATTAAGCATTTCTTTAGCCCCACTAGCAGAACCCATGAGACCCATTATATTTTTCTTAACTATTTTTGAATATTCAGATAAATTTACTGTACCATTAGCACCTACTATATCAGAATAAGACAATTTTTGTTTCTTATTATTTATCTTCTTCTTTAAAGCATCTGATGGTTTAGTATTATCTGCTATCTGTTGTAATAGAGACTTTTGCTCATCTAATATTGATGTAGCCTTCTCAAAGAATGTCTTAGTATTATCATTTAAAGTCTGTAGTTGTGCAATGCTATTCTCAGTCATTGAATTCATACTAGCATTGATTGAAGTTAAATTTTTGTTAAATAAAGAGAATGCATGTGCATTCTGTGTGTATAATAAAGATGTAGCAGTTCTATTAGAATTAGAAGTCAATTCTGCTCCTTTTATTACTGCATTAGATATCATCTCAGCGTTTCCTTTGCTTGAATCTATAACAGCTGCTGCTACTGCTTTATCTCCAGTAGTAAAGTCATCTGCTCCTAGATCGAAACTACCAAAATCATCGTCACTACCCATGTCTATATTTACATCGTCTACTCCCCAACTTGCGTCATCAATACCCATGGTCTGTTCATCGATCTTATTTATTCTTTCTTTATTAAAGAATTTACCTGTCTTTAAATCTTCCAATGCAAATTTAAATCCAGATTGTACTGCTTGGAATTCTTTAGTTTTACCAATAACATCTGTAGCTCTTTTGTATGTAGTCTTATAGTTTCTTAAATCAGTATATATGGTTTTAAATAATTCAGCGTTATTCTCTTTGAATTCTTTTATTGATTTATTATCTTCGTCTATTCGTTGTACTGTGGCGTATCCTACTGATTTGCCCACATTAGCTATGTATTTAGCTACACTTTTTAATGACATGTGCGTTACCTCCTTTACATTATAATACTTAGATGTTAAGGGGTAAAAAAGACTATAGGATAAACCTATAGTCTTTTAATTTGATTTTATTATACCCATTCAGGGCTCTTTCCAATAACTCTCATAGTTTTATGTGGTTTAATCTTTACTACTGGATTTTCATATATAGCTTTTCCTTCAGCATCAACTCCAACTTTCTTTGGATAAGTTGTAGTTCCACCTTTAACTTCTTTTTCTAATAAAGCTACATTTGATTCAGCTCTTCCACCAAGAGGTAACTTTCTTCCAGTTTGTACATAAGTATTAATGAATTCTTTAGATATGTTAATCATATTAACAGCATCACTCTTTTTGAATTCATAGTTATCTGCTAATTCAGCAGCTTCTGCTTGAGATACTTTAGCAGCACTAGATATAACAGATGCAGCGAATTGTCTAGCTTCTTGAGCTGGGCATACTGTACCTACAACTCCTTCTTTAGCATATACATCTACTACATAATCCTTATCATTTAACATAGCTCTCATTACTCTGATTTCATCTTTTTGAGAAGATGATTGTTGAGCTAACCCTTCTTTAATTTCTTTTACTAATGTCTTTACACTTTCCATTTATAATTCCTCCTAATTATTATTAATTATTATTTATTAATAGGTACTAGCTTTCTTGGTTCTACACTAGTATCCATATTGATACCTGGTACAAATGTTAATGCTTCTGCTACAGCATAAGATCCATCTGGATTTCTTTGTTGAGTAGTTACTTGTACTATACAACCATTATCTACATTACATACTTTTGTAGATTTCATCCATCCTTCTTCTTGTGAACTTGCTTTGCATAATAATGCAAATGTATCACCATCTCCATATACTTTTAAATCTGAGATGTTCTTTTTAGCACCTTTCACTTCTGAAATGTCTAAAGTTTTGTCTTTCATAGTATTATTTCTCCTTTCCTTTGGTATTAGATTGTTGTTGGACGTGTATCCAAATTTTGATTTTCTTAGGTTCTTTACCTTTATCTTGTATTAATTGATTTATCTCTTGAGGAGATAGATTCGATATTACTTCAATAAAGCTATCTTTAGTCATATCTTATTATACCTCCTTGATATTATTGTACTACATGTATGTTGCAACGGGCATAAAAAAATAGTATGCTTATTTGCACGAAAAACAATGGTTATGACACATTTTTTACATTTTATATAGATTAACAATACAGTATATAAATTAATGGAGGTGTAAATATGATTTTTTTAGACGAATTAAAACCTATGAGGTTATATAAGAAGCAATTCATACTACCTATAAATGATAAAAATAAGAAGAAAGGAGCATGTACTTTCTTATTAACTCCTAACTTCGAATCTACTAAAAGGATACTAAATAGCAATTTAATAGATAAGAGATATTATCAATCATATTATATAGAAAAGGATATCACTTATTTTATTAATCAAGAAGGATACTTAGAGAGATTGGATGATAAGTCTTTCAGAAATGTAATCAATGAAGATAAGATAATAAATGAATCTAAAAAGATAAATATTCCTGGAGTATCTACAGATGAAGATTTATCTAAATGGATGAAGACTAATATAAAGTATAAAGAATATACTAAATTAATGACTGCTGAAGAAGTATATAAAGAAAGAAAAGGAAGTTGTCATGATCAATGTATATTTGAAGAAGCAGTTCTTACATCACTAGGATATAAAACAGGAAGAATATTCTTTATAGAGTATAATGATACTGACCCACAAGGAGGAAGGACTCATACATTAGTATATTATATAAAAGATAAAAGAATATATTGGTTTGAAAATGCATGGGAAGAACAACAAGGAATACATGGACCATATATGACTCTTTTAGATATAGAAAATGATATCAAAAAGATACATTCTAAAGAACCATCATATTCAAAATATCCTAATCTTGAATTTAATAAGCTAAAAAAGAAATATAACTTTGGATGTGATTTAAATGAATTCGTGCAACAAGCTTTAAATGAAGCTGATGACTATGTATTAAATGATCCTAAGAAGCTACAACGTTCATTAAAATTTAGAATGCATAAAGCTAAACATGCTTTAAATAAGATGTCAGATGCTGTAAGAAATAATGTAGGTACTGTAGATGGTACTCCTAATCTAGGTATGGCTCCAAAAGGAACACAACCTGGTACTGATCCTGGTGCAGCACATACAAAACCTACAACTCCTACTAATGTAAAACAGCTTCAAGATGATGAAGATAAGACTAAAAGAAAATTAGGAAAACAAGGAATAGATAAAGGTAAATCTATAATAGATAAACCTGTAGAAGAAGAATTCTTATATGAAGGAACATTAGATTCTGAATATGAAATAAATGATATGTATATGAGATGTAATGATACATTAGTATTATTCAATGATATGCTAGATGAACAAGTAATATCAGAAGCTGGTGTAAATTATAATAGTATGCTATATAAACTTCTTTATAAAGAAAGATTTAAGACTAATAAAGAAGTATTTGATAGATATGATCAAGTATTAAAAGAGTTACCTTTTATACATAAGACTTATATAGGATATGATAGATATAAGAAACTTAATCTATTTATAGATTTATCATTCTACAATCAAGTATTCTTTAAGAATAATATGTATAATGTAAAGAAGTCTCATGATTTATACTTCGAATTCATATCTAGATTTATTAATGATAAGAGATTACCTTTAGCAGGATATATAAATAAGACTTTAATAATTCCTATACATGATTGGATAGATAGTAAAGCTCAATTATATAACTTTAGTCTTAACTTTAATCCATTATCTATGATTACTAAGCTATTAAAACAGAATCCAGATAAGCTTATAGATAACTGGGGAGGAATACAAACTGTATTTATGTCTGAATATGGATACTTTAGAATAGACTTTGCTAATATGGATAAGAGTAAAGACCCTATGAAGATATTAACTCTTATAGAAAAACTAAGAAGAGCTGATACAATAACAGATGCTGATTCTATTACTAATAGTAAGAAAGCTATGGTAGCAGATATTACAGATAAATTAGAGAAGTCACAAGGCATAAAGATATATAATCTTACTGGTAAGAGTGGTGATATAGATAAAGATGAATTAGTGCAAAGAATAGATGATGCTGCTTCTAAATCAACAGATGTAGATGATACTATAGAGAAATTAGATAATGCAGTTATACCAGCAGATATAATTAATCAATTAGCAAGAGAAGAAGATAATAATGTAAGAATAAATGCTGCTAGAGCTAAAAGAATAAAAGAATTAGATACTAAGTATCTAGATAAAACTATTAAAGGTAAAAAAGTATCCGATTTATTAAAAGAAGATGCTGGAGATAAAGAGTTACCAGTTACTGAAGTAGAGATAGATACGGTAAACGAAGAATGGAAACATCTACAGTATACTAACTTTGAGAAAGTATATGATATAGATGAAGATATAGCACTTATATTAAGATCATTATCAGAAAAATCTCATCCAGTATCTATAGTAGATATAAATGTAGAAGATATATCTACATCAGAAGACTTATTATATACTTATACAGTAAAGTGTGAAGATTATAGAGGAACTAGATTTACTCTTAAATTTGATGTACCTAAGTTTAAGAATGGTAAGTTTATGAGACTAAGAGGTAATGATAAAACCATCAATGCACAATTAACTCAAATACCTATATGTAAAACAGATGAAGATGCTGTACAAATAGTATCTAATTATAAGAAGATATTTGTATATAGATTCGGAAACGTTATAGGTAAATCATATGAAACAGCAGATAGATTATTAAAGACTTTTAGAAAATATACAGGTAAAGATATAAAGATTACTTTAGGAGATAATAGTAAAGTATGTAATAAGTATGATCTTCCTATGGATTATATAGATATGGCTAGAGAGATATCTAAAATAGAAACACAAGATGCTATATTCTATTTCAATCAAGATGAGTTAAGATCTAAATATGATATAGATGAGACTATGCTTAAACATTCATTCCCTATAGGATATGATAAGAGAAATAAAAAAGTTATATACTGTGGTAATGATAATATATTTAGTGATAAATTATATGACTCAATAATGAATATAAATGATTTAGCTAAGTTATATGATACAACTAAACCATCTGTAAAATACGCTTATTCTCAAGCTAGCATATTAAATAATAGAATACCATTGATAGTTGTAGTATCATATTCTATAGGACTTAGTGAAACTTTAAAGAGAGCTAAAATAAATTATGAATTCTCAGAAAAGAGACTATCTAAATCAGAGACATATGGAAGAGATGTAATTAAGTTTAAAGATGGCTATTTATATTATGGATTAAATTATTATAGTTCATTACTAATGAATGGATTAAAAGAATGTGATACAGCTAATTATACTATAAGTGAAATAGATGGTAAATCTATGTGGTTAGACTTCTTAGATATATTTGGTGGTAGATTATTAGCCGATGGTCTTGATAACTTCTATGACCTAATGATAGATCCTATTACTAAAGAAGTAGCAGAATATTATAAATTACCTAGTGATTATATAAGTTTACTATTATATGCTAATGACTTATTATCTGATAATGAATATACACAACATGGTGATATGAATGCTAGAAGATATAGAAGTAATGAATTATTAGCAGGATATGTATATTCTGCAATAGCAGATTCTTATGGTCAATATACTATAAACTTAAAAAGAACTAATGGTGCTACTATGACTATAAGAAGAACAGAAGTTATAGATAGAATAATGAAAGATCCTACATTTGCTGATTTATCTAAACTTACACCAGTATTAGAAGCAGAAGCTGCTAATGCTACAACTTATAAGGGTATTGTAGGTATGAATGCAGATAGAGCTTATAGTCTAGATAAGAGAACATATACTGATTCTATGGCTAATATATTAGGTATGTCTACAGGATTTGCTGGTAATGTAGGTATTACTAGACAAGCTACTATAGATATGAATGTAAAAGGTAAAAGAGGATATCTAAAGACTACTAATAATAAAGATGATTACTCTATTACAAAAACATTTACTGTTACTGAAGCATTAACTCCATTCGGTAGTAGAAGAGATGACCCATTTAGAACAGCTATGACTTATATACAAACTTCTAAACATGGTATGAGAGTTAAAAACTCAATGCCTATGCTTATTAGTAATGGATGTGACCAAGCATTACCATATTTAGTATCAGATACATTCGCATTTAAAGCTAAAGAGAATGGAAAGGTTATAGAAAAGACAGATGATTATATGGTAATACAATATCTAGACAATACTAAAGATGTAGTAGACTTAAGAAGAAATATAGAAAAGAACTCTGATGGTGGTTTCTTTATTACTCTTAAATTAGATAGTGATTTAAAAGTAGGTTCCAAAGTTAAGAAAGGAGAAATAGTAGCTTATGATAAAGAATCTTTCTCTAATGCAGTAGGAGGCGGAAGTACTAATGATTTAGCTTATTCTATAGGACCTTTGGCTAAGGTAGCAATACTTAATACAGATGAAAACTTTGAAGATTCAGCTATTATATCAGATTGGTTAGCAGATGCTATGTCATCAGATATAATAGTGCAAAAAGAAATAACTCTACCTAAGAATACTAATATATTATTCATGGCTAAGAAAGGACAAAAGGTACAAGAAGGAGATCCTATATTAATATTCCAAAATGCTTTTGAAGAAGATGATGTAAACTTCTTACTTAAAACATTGGCAGATGAAAATGAAGATGAAATATCTGATTTAGGAAGAATACCTATAAAGTCTAAAGTTACTGGTTGGATTCAAGATATTAAGATATATAGAACAGTAGAGAAAGATGAATTATCTCCTTCTTTAAAGAAGATAGTAAATAGTATAGAGAAACCAATCAATGATATTAATAAAGTAGTAAAGAATAATAATAGTGTTACTCCTTTAGAGAATACAGATCCTACTTATAAACTAGACGCTACTGGTAAATTAAAGAATGCAGAAGATAGTGTTCTTATAGAATTCTATCTAGGTTATAATGATAGATTATCTATAGGAGATAAGATTATATACTATTCTGCAAATAAAGGTGTAGTTAAAGATATATTTCCTAAAGGTAAAGAACCTTATACAGATTATGACAAAAAAGAAAAGATACAATCAATGATGGGAGTATCATCTATAAATGGTAGAATGGTTTGTAGTCCAATGATAGTTGGAGCTATAAATAAAGTACTTATAGAATTAGATAAGAAAGTTAAAGAAATGGCTGGTATACCTTATAAATATTTGAATGAATAAAAAATAATAGAGAAGGAGATGATATCGAACTCCTTCTCTATTCTTTGGGACTTGGCATTCTATTTTACCTCACCCAGTTTACATCTACTACGAAGTGTCATAATCAAATATAATATAAAGCTGATATCTTTTTTTATTAAAATCGTAGTAGATGGCTTTTAAATTATTGCCCTAAATAGTATAATTACTATTTAGGGCTCTTATAAGCTTATCCCATCATCATGGACATGATGGTATGTAACCATTTGAGGCAACTATAAACATTCCCCAAATGACAGCAGCTAATAATCCATAAAAGATTATAGCTGCTACTAATTTACAGAAAAAGATTCTTCTCTTCTTCTGTTTTATGTAAAATTCTTTCTTTTTCATTTGTTACCATCCCCTTATATTTCTATGACAAGATAATAATATATAATTGAAATATTATACAATAACAAAATAAATTAGAGTAGGACCTTAGTCCTACTCTATTATTTCATCTATATTATCATAAGCATCTTCATTATCTTGCATCTTCTTATATACTGGTTCTAATTCATATTGCATTTGATCTAATGATATATCTAATACATTATTTATTATATAATATATATCATTAGCTGCTTGTCTTATATCTGCTTGTGCAGACTTATCCATTCTTAATACTAAGAAATGATACAGATTCCAGAATGTAAATGTAACAAATAAACTTGTTTCTACATTATTAGGCAGATATGCTCTAGCATCTTCTTTTAATAATCCTTGATCTAATAATTGAGGATATATAGATATTATTTCTTTTCCTAATTGGTCTAATGTAAATATATCGTCTGAGTCTAATGCTTTAATCTTATATAACTTATCTTTATTATATCTATCTGGTTTACATTCTGCTGGAGATATAAAACATGCTTCAGAATAATTAATATATCTTTGAGAAGCTTGTGTTATAGCATTTCTGTGTCTTGTAAGTTGTTGAGATATGACTCTTGGTAATCTAGCAAAGTATACTGTTACAGTACACATATGTAATAAGTCTTCTTTCTTAAATCCATACTTCTTTACTTTCATCTCTAGACTGCCTATATTATCTATATTCTCTATACAAATATTATTCTTCTTTCTAGATTCTCTGGACTCTATCTTTATATCATCTTTAAAGTATTCTTTTACCATTATACCATCATCTATAAAATCTTTAAATATATTACTATTTAGGTGATATAGTTGATTTAGCATTACTTTATATACTACATTATTACTATTTTGTATGGTCCTAACGATATACTTATATCCTCTTAGAGAACCACCTATAAGAAGATATACACTATCATTATCTATCTTTATTTTAGTATTTAAGAATTTACATAATGATTGGAATTCTACTAAATCAGGATATGCTTTAGTAGTCATAGATATTATCATTACTATATTAGAATGCTCTAATATAGATTCATGTCCAGTAGCAATTCTTCTAGATATATATTCTGCTCTAGCGTTATAGTCTTTAGATTTATTATCAGTCTTATAACACTCTGCACATGCATTAGATATTATATCTATATATGGATTAACTAATAATATTTCTCCATATATTTCTCCTTTTGTTTCATCGTACTTAACTTTGTTCTTATTTAATATTTTGTTTAATAAACTCATCATATTCCCTCCATTGAAAAAAATTATGGAGTAGAGCTGGTAACTCTACTCCAAGATGTGATTTGGCAAATACATTACCGTTTCTGTTAATATAATCGAAAAGCCTAAAATTAATTAACGTATGAGGTTCGTGTACACATATTTGTTATAAGCATAAAAAATGATGGTAGTCTAAATGACTACCATCATATCATGTGTTAAATAGAGATGTTTATATTAAAACACCAAAAAAATAATAAAACTAAAAAAATATTTATAATTAATTTACCCATATATAAGTTATGACCATATAAATTTACATAAGAAAGTTGTTAATGCGATCTACATTATCGTTAACTATTGAAATATATCTTGATATCTCTTCGTCATCATACTCCTGAACATTATATTCGCATTTCATAAATACGTCTATTTTTCTTTTTAATTTGTTTATTTGTTTTGATTCTTCTCCTATATACTCATTTATGAAACCATAGTTAGGATTATTAAACTGACAATGTATAGATGTAAGTTTATTTCCTAATAGTATTAATTGTATTTTCTGATTCCTCATAATAACCCTTTGCTCCTGTGTAATTTTCATACCTTATCACTCCTTATATATTTTGAATTTCACATATTGGTTACATATATTATAATTAATTACAAAAGTCAATACAATTATATATTATATATGTATAAATACAAATGAAAGGAGATTAAAATATAAATGGATAAAATATGGGAAGAAATGAAAAAGGAAGATATAGAGATAAAAGAAAACTATATAAAAAAGATGTGTTCATTATTAGATTATATAGTATGGTTATTCTTAGGTAATCTAGATATAGAATACCATATAAGATTAGTAAATGACTTATCTGAATCTATATGTCATATAAAGACTAATAGACAAAATAAGTTTATATGTATATTATGTCTATCTATAGAACCATATACAGAATACAATATAATGCAGAGCAAGATAAAGAGATATAATGAATACTTTAAATCTATACATATACCAGAACACTTATATAAATACGCATCTATATTATTCGTATGGTTACATGAGATAGGACATGCTAGATCATATTATGAAGTATATAGAATAAATGGTATAGCTGGTGTTAAAAGTTTGGTAGAAGTAGATAAATATATAAGACAATTACTACCTTCTATATATACTAATAACCAGTATAGGAATACTGAATATAATATACAGTATGTATATTCAAAATCTTATGTAGAAATACAAGCAGATATATTTGTATATAGAAATTTTGCTAGTACATGGGAGTTAATTAAAGATAACTTGTGATATATTTAAAGGGAGATGGTTTCAATGGATTATAAAGAAATAGATGCAAAGGCTGATTACATATTAGAGATGAGTAAAGAACAAGTTAAGTTATTAATAGAAGAATTAGATTATCATGAACAATTAAAAGAGCTAAAGTTATTCTTAATAGATGCTATAAATTGTTCTAAGTTTATAGATAGTCTAGACATTACTAAACTAGATAAGACACAATTAAAGTATAGAATAAGAATAATGAATCTATCATTATTAGCAGAGAATGTAATGAAGAAGATACTTTATATAGTAAATAAAACCGACATATCTAATTTAACTGATTTAGATGATCTATTAAGTGATGAGATAGATAATTATATACCAATACAAGATATATTAGAAAAAGCAATAGGAAATATAAGCATATGCATATTCTTATTACGATACATATTTCATCTAGATGATTACCTAGAAGAAGAACAATAATACATATACAAATCTATAGGAGTAATATCCTATAGATTTATTTTTTTGTTTAAACCAAAGTGCAATATGTTATATCGAATGTAAAAAGTTAAGAAAAATTACAATTTTACGAAAGTATAAACATAATATATATATTTATATATATATGGAGTATATATAAATATATGGAATATATATATAAATATATATATTCGTTTATAGTATAGACACCAGGGGTGTATCTTCTGTTCAGCTTCGCTGACAGAAGGTTTTTGTTATCGTTTTCTAATTTTTACATATTATTAAGCTGAGAACTATTGAAGTTCTCAGTTCTTTTTTTGTCTATAAGACTGAAGTACAATATGTTATATCCTCTGTAAAAACTTAAGAAAAATTACAATTTTACAAAAGTATAAACATATATATATTTATATATATATATGGAATATATATAAAAATATATGGAATATATATATATTTATATATATAGACACCAGGAATACACCTTCGGTTAAATACCGAAGGTGTATTTATTTTCGACATTATTAAACTTAAGTTTAATGAAGTTAGATCTCAGTTTCATTAAACTTATATTATGTACAAACTACAGATCAATCTCCCTACGGGAGGAGTGGTTTTATTAAAAGACTTAAGATCCAAAGATCTTAAGATATATAAACTTAATACAGAAAGTAATAACTATATAATATAGTATATACTACTTATGTAAAAAAGTAATATATCCTATATTACTAGAAGAGATAGATAAGTTCTATATACTGTATAAGGATCAATGTCCTGTATAAAAATATTTACATTAAACACCTTTTTTACAAAACCCAGTAGTCTAGACTACTGGGTTATTTTACGTCTTAAATAACTCAATATATGATTATATATTATATCTACGTAATACTTATATAAAATGGAGGGATTATACAAATGAGTATATCACAATTAGTAAAAAACAATATTGAAAAATTTATTTCTATGAAAGAATCTAATATTCTAAAGAATATAGATCTCTTAGAGAAAGTATTTGTCTATATACCAAATAAGATAGCACTATCTTCTTTCAGAAAAAGAATAAGAGAAGAATACAAAATGGATACTTCTATTAATAGAGTAACAGGATATGATCTTCTACAAGTAGATAGTATCTTTGCTTGTTATAGAAATCGAAAGACTAATAGTGTAAGAATAGAGAAAGTAGATATAGAAGATATATCAGATGAATTAATAATATACTATTCAGATATTAATACTATATCTCTATTACCAAACTTTAATACTATATTCATAGACTATGATGCTAGTATAGATTTTAATAATATACAAGATATTGTAGAAAAGAATGTAAGACCATATGCTATACAAGGATATAAGATAGGAATGATACAATATATAGAAACCAAGAATAAATTAATGGTTACTATGATAACAGATAAAGAATATTATATAAAGAAGGAATTATAATGTCTACTGGATTATCTGTACATATTATACTACTTATACTATATTCTGTATTATGTCTTTCATATCTAGCAAAGATGGATGTGGATTATACAGATGGAGATATAGAGTTTAACTTTATTACTATACTATTTAGTATTATATTCCTGCCTGGATTTATAATATTCTGTATAATAGTTTTATTTAAATGGCTAATAAAATAATAGGAGATGATCATCATAACAAAGATAAAAATATTTCAAAGTTATAATATAAAAGATTTGCAGAAAGCAATTGATGCTTTCTCAGAGACTCATGATGTTGTAGATGTTAAAATAACATCAACAGCAACCAATGATGTATATGATAAACCATTAATACCATTAGTGATTACTACATGTGTTATTATATATAAAGAATAGGTATAATATGAGAATATATGAGCATTTGCAAAACTTATATCTCTCAATTATATATTATTATCTTGTAATAATAATCTGTATATATATACATAAATAAATATAAAGGAGGATATTATTATGAAGGGTGACAAAATAATAATTGAAAAATTAGAAAAGGAGGATATAGAATATATCCTTGAAAAAATGGGAAGTATTACAGAAGAGGAAAAAGTACTAATGGAAAAGATTCTAAATGAACCTATAACATTAGATTACTTAGCGAAAGATTTTGATTTTTCGTTAAGGATTATGAGGTTTAATAAAACACTTATAAATAATATAGATGTAAGTGGAATACAAAAAAGCCTTGAAATGATGAAAGAATAGGTATTATACCTATTCTTTATTTTTTTTTCTATGATACCGATATAGCTTAACATAAACGTAATTAAGAATATAAGGAGGTATGTATTATGCAAGATGTATTAAACTTACAATCTATAAAGAATCCTGATACTGATATGGAAGTTATCAAGATAGATAATATACCAGAATACGATATAGAAGATTATGATCTTAATGATGAAAAAGATTATAAGAAATATATTACTGATGTAGAAAGAGAATGTAGAAATAGTTTTGAATATAGACAATTCGTAAACTATTTAAGAGACAATATGAATATGAACTGTTGTTCTTTCTATGAGAATGTAAATAATGTAGAATCATATAAGATAAGAATAGAACTACATCATTCTCCATTTACATTATATGATATAGCAATAATTGTAACTAACAAGAGACTGAGAACAGGTGAACCAATGGATGTAGAACTAGTAGCTAAGGAAATAATGCTATTACACTATTCCCTTCTAATAGGTATAATACCATTGTCCCAAACTGTACATGAATTAGTACACAACAACTATCTATTTGTACCAATACAAAATATATTAGGTAAAGTAGATGAGTTTGTAGATAGATATGGAGAATATATGACTCCTCAACAACATGATTCATTAGATAATATAAAACAACTATCATCAGAATATGAACAAGACTTCCAACTTAATACAGATGTACTTAATAAGAAATATTTATATGTAGATATATCTGGTGTTTATAATCTTCCTACATTCAATGAGATTATACAACAAATGCAATCCAGAATAGAATATATAAAGAGTAATCCTACAGGAATTAAAAAAGATCAACCATTAAAGAAAATATGGTTTGTTACAGATAAAGACAATCAATAATATAATATACTATCTAAACTAAATAATGAATGCCATAAAAAAATATCCGTTTTACACTTTATATTTCTTGAAAAGAAGAATACGGTTTTTTCCGTATTCTTTTTTTACGTCATAAACTATATTAGTGATACACAATTATACAAAATCTATTACAAAAGATAAGTGGAGTGATTTGTCAAACCCTTGTTTTTATTAAGAGGGAAAGGATATAGCTATATGCTATATCCTTTTTACTGTCTCACAACAACATAAGAGTAATTATTCGATATAAGGAGGAATATATAAATGAGTAAATTATTAAATACTGATACACTAGCAATCTTATCTGAGGCTTCAAATATAGATAGAATATCTGTATTCAATTCTTTAGATAAACCTTTCGTTAACCAATTATTCAAAGACTTAGAGGATTTAGATGAAATTGATTTTGATCTTCAATATACACCAGAGATGGTTGTAGTTAGAGATGATTCTCCTAATAATAGATATTTAGTAGAATATCAAGATTTAGCAAGATTAATGGAATCTAGTAATGTAAACGCTAAGAAAGCATTACAAATGATATGTAAAGAAAATAATATCAATATGGCTGATACATATGTAGTAGTAGAATCTACTGAAGTAATAATGGAAAGAGCTTTAGAAAAGAAAGATTCTATTAAAGCTACTAAAGATGTAGAAGAAAAATGCTTAAAAGAAAAAGAAATGGGAGAAGGATGTAACTCTATTAAAGAAATGAAGAAAGATGGTATAAAAGTTCTTAAGAAGAAAGCCAAAGACATAAAGAAGAAGTTAAAGATTAAAAATAAAATGGCTAAAGAACAATGTAACAATAAGTAATTATTTACATAAGTAACTTTAATGTAAGTGGTTAATTCAATTCAGTTAATTCTCAAGGAATACGTTTTTATTCATGATCAACCTTTTACAAAAAATTGTACAAGGACTAAGCAAATTTGCTTAGTCCTTTTTTACGTCACAAACTATATATTGTGTGTAAATATTTTTCCTCGTTCACACATTAATATATATCTAATTTTTTCTATAAACTGATCACCCCCTAAATTTTTTTAAGTGACCAGTTTATACTCATGTTTCCATATACGTGGGTAAATTAATCGCAATGCATAGGTATATCACAAAGCAATCCTCCATAGAGGATAAAAATATAGACGAGCTATCTCCTCGTCTATATTTTTTTACGTTACAAACTATATAGTGAGTTAGATTCCCAAATTAATTCATTATTAGGCAAACATTCAAACCATATATATTTTCTATGCTGAAAAAATATATGAATCCTAGGTAGAAATACCTAGGATATTTTTTTGTATAATAAACTATAAGTTGATATTAAAATGTCTGCATTAAATTTTAGTATCGGGACATCCCACAATGTCAAAGTTTACAGACTGGTTCATCTTCTCACCCCAGTCTGTATATTTTTATTGTATGTAACATTATATTGTGATAATCCAATTTGTTTACTCTTTCGAGCGTTGAACAAGCCTTTTGAGGCTTGTTCTTTTTTATGGCTTAGAACATATTATTGGAATAGTACAATAGACATTTTCACAGGTTTATACCAAAGAATATGATCTCACCTTTAAAAAAACAAATAGCCAGATACCGTAATAGGTATCTGGTTTTTGCCCGTAAAAATATTCATTACAAATATATATTATAATTATATCAGTATGTAAAATAATATAACTAAGAGAACAAGTTTATGAATGGAGGAGTGTATATGCAATTATGTTTTACAATCATATCATTATTATTAGGAGGAATTCTATGTGGAATTGGAGGGCTTAATATTGTTCTAGGGATAGTATCCCTAGTTAAAGATATAAATATTATAAAAGAAGAAGGAGAAAATAAAAATGAAATGGAAAGCAATCACAAGACAAAAATATGATGAAGGATACGAAAGAATAAAGACAAGATTCTTATTCTTTCCTAAAAGAGTAGGTGATGAATGGAGATGGCTAGAAAAAGCTAGCTGGATTCAAAGTTATGAATATTTATATACAGACGTACAAGGAGAAGAAAGTAAAGATGTATATAGATTTATAGATATGTGTTGGGTAGATCCAACGAAAGGAGAAATAGTAGATGGACATTTTAGGAAATTCTAATACACTTAATATATTTACAGATGCATCTATTAAACAAGTAGGTCAAGAAACCGTAGGTTGTGCAGGTGCATTCTGCATTGCAGGTAAAGATAGAACTATAATAAATCAAACTAATAGAATATTAAGACATGCTACTAATAATAGCTCTGAAATAACAGCTGTTAAATTAGGAATAGATTTAGCTATAGATTATAGAAATGATTTTGATACTATAAATCTATTCTCTGATTCTAAGATATGTATATATGGATTAAGAGAATGGATATTTAATTGGATTGATAATATGAGTAATGGAGTATTATATAATTCTAGTAATACAGAAGTAGCAAATCAAGAAATGTTTAAGAAGATTATAAATCTTATAACACATTATAATCTGAATATACATTTATATCATGTAAAAGGACATGTAAATATTAATAGTATTAAGAGTGTACTTAATGCTATAAGAGTATTTAATATAAGTAATGGTATAATATTGCCTACACAAGATATGATAGATATATCTGATATGAATAATTATGTAGATATATTTACTGGAGAACTATTAGAATCTATAAATACTAATAGTCCTAAATTACATAATATAATGAGATATCAAATAAAAGAAGAACAAGTAAAGACTACATATAAGTCTTTAATTAATAAATAATATGATTATATATTATAACTGTGTAAAAATACTACTAGTGTAACACACTAGTAGTATTAAATAACGAAAAGGAGAGAAAAAACAATGAAAGAATTAACTAACCCAAAAGAACTTACTGCTTATGCAGACGGATTAAAATTAAAGAAAGGAGAAGAAGTATATGTAGATAGAGATGGTAAGAAATTTGGAATAATAACACCATTCCAAGCTATAAACAATTTACACCAGTCAGATATATATGACAAGGTAATCAGTCAATATGGTGATAATAAAGATCAAGCTATGGCTTCAACAATGGAATTAAGAATAGCACTAGACGTTCAATTTAAAGAAAGAGTTAAATTCCTATTATATAATTCATTCAATAACTATAATGCATTAATAAGAATGAATATAGAATCTATGATAGGTGATTACAAAAAAGGAAATATCTCATATGATAAAGACGAAGAAGATTATTGCTATGAACCAGATAATTTCTATTCTTTACAAGGTCCATATTACTTTGTAAATAGTTTTATGCAAGATAATTTTCCAGATTACTTTGATATAGAAAAGCATATGAACGGAGTATTTAATCCAGTAGTCATAGCAGAAATATCAAATGCTATAGTGCTCGATGAAACTAATACTTTATTAGTTAGAGGGTATAGAAAAGCATATGATGCATATGTAAAGATGTCTCCTAATATTTGTCTATTACTATGCAAAGAATTTGAATATATAAATAATATATTAAGAGAAGAAATACCATATTACTTAAATGCAGGAATGCTTGATAAAAAAACAATAGATAGCTGTATTGAAAGTATGAATAGATTTAAATAGAAAATAGAGAGCTATATGCTCTTTATTTTTTGTGTAAGGAGGAAGAACATGATATCTAATGCTTTATTCTCTAGTGAGGATATGACATGGACAACACCACAGAATTTATTCAATGAATTGAATAATGAATTTCATTTTGATTTAGATGTTTGTTGTAGTATATATACTACAAAGTGCAGAAATTTCTTTACTGAAGAAACTGATGGTTTATCTCAAGATTGGTCTGGTCATGTATGTTGGATGAATCCACCATACGGAAAATACATATATGATTGGATGAAAAAAGCTTATGAAGAATCACTAAAAGGAGCTATAGTAGTAGCTCTTATACCTGCCAGAACAGATACTAAATATTGGCATGACTTCTGTATGAATGCATCTGAAATAAGATTCATTAAAGGAAGACTTAAGTTTGGTAATAGTAATAATAGTGCACCATTTCCTAGTGCTATTATTGTATTTGATAGCTCTAAGCCTGATTTAAAGATATCCAGCTATAATAGAGGATATAAAGTAATATTCAAAGTATTACGAAAGAAGATTCTAAGATTCTTATAATACATATTATAATTATATATTATATATGTAGAAATAAATATTAAAAGGAGGGATAACACATGTATAATTGTGTATCGCTAAGCGAAGTTTCTAAGCGTTGGAGACACTTAGAAACAGGTGAAATTTACAATTATGGACATACTGATTCACAATTTGACGTAGCTTCTAATAGCTCACAATGGGGAACAGTACAAGTACACAACATTGAAAGACAAAATCAATTAAGACAACAACAGCAAGCACAATCACAACAACCACAACAGGTAAGACACATGAATGGAGTAATAGAAACTGCAACTGATTATTTAGTTCCAACTTCTGTTATAAACTTCGGTGGAGCAGGTTATAATGGTGCTCCAATACAAGAAAGATTAGAGGATGGTACTTTGGTTAATGTAATACCAAAATATCCACAACAACCTCAACAACAAATGCCATATGGTTATGATGTTCAACAACCAATGATGGTGTATGTTACTCCAGACCAAAATGAACAACAACCAGTACAAGAACAACCAAAACAAAATGAAGGAGAGGAATTAATTCCTAAAGTTGTTCAATATGATAGACAGAATAAAAGATATTCTGCTCCACATTTAACAGAACAACAAATTCAAGATGAAGCTGTTGAAGAAAAGACATATACAATGTCTGAAGTTAAACAACAGCTTGCAGAGAAATACAAAGGTGTAAAAGATACATTCTTTGAAAATAATTCTCTACCAGCAAATAATATGATTAAAACACCATTCGGTAATACTTGGCAAACAACTCAAGTAGATCCATATCTTGTTATAAATGTTTATAACGTTGTTATAGCTAAATATCAAGAATGCTTCTATAATAAGATGACTAGAATGGAAGACATAGCTCAAGAACCATCAATTGTTGAATTAGCTAAACAATTAGGTTTAAGAGATACTGTTAATCAAATAATATATCCATTATTGACAATATATCAAAACAGATGCTATTATCGTCAAGAATTGGAAGATGGTATAATTACTGAAGATGAACTTAATAGTTATCTTCATGAGATACTTAAAGCTACTCCACAAGCGTTCAATCCTTTTAGGGAAAGAACTATGCTAAATCAAATGGCATATACTTATAACAATGTCAAAAGACAAGTAGCTAATAGACAACCAGAATTCACTAAGAATAAGGTTGCTTATAAGAAACCACTTGATTCTGTAACAAGTGCGTTAGGGTTAAAGGCATTTGCATCAATGCCAAATCAACCTAATATACCAAATAATATGACTCCTCAAGCAGCAGCTGCTAATGCTCAAAAAAATGATGCAATTAGACAAGCTGTACTAGGAACTAATCAGGACTATGCAAATCCTGATAATGAACTAGATTTTGAAGAAGTATATAAAAAGGCATCTCCAGCAGATAGAGGTATTCTAGAAGCTAAGATGAAGAGATTAGGAATGGATTTCGAACCAGGAAATTTACGTACTACAACAGTAAATGATACTGGATTAGATATGTCTGAGGAACAAGCTATACCTTCAACATATGTTCCACCTGTAGAGGAACAACATCGTATAGCACAAGACATAATTAATAATATGGATAACGAACTTCACGACTATGATCTAGAAGATCAAGATGACGATCTTGATCCATTAGAGCAAGAAGCTTTAAAACAAAAATTAACTCAGGAAGCGATAGCTAGACTTCCTGAAGGAACTAGATTAACACCTGTTGTCTTAAATCAAATAGACAAGGATGTTACTAAACAAATGGTAGAAATGGGCAAATTCAAGGTTATGAACCAATTTGCAGATAATCCATGTGTTACTCCAGAAGGAGTAATTCCACCAGAAGCATTAAGTCAACTTGATACAGGTGAAGAACCTGAAAACAGTTATTTATTGCAAAAATATCATATAGATGAAGGATTCTGGGCAGCAGCTGATCTACAATGTAAGGAACTTCATAAATGTCTTCACAATCAAAAGACAGGCATTATGGACTATAAAGAAAACTTAGCTCAGATATTATATGTATGCTACGAAGTAGGTGTACCATTCTATGATATGAATGGTTGCGAGAAACCTGCGTCAACAATAATACTAGAATACTTTAGTGATCTAGTTAAAGCAGGATATTTAGAAGAGCTACCACCAATGCCATATGTTAGTGGCGGTGTGGCTGAATATATAAATGATGCTACTTTAAGAGAACTTGGATTACCAACTCAATCTGCTTATACATCTGATGCTTATAGCATGGAATATATAACAGGTAATGGTACTCAAGTAAATAATATTAGTAATAATATTATGAATGCAATGCCAACACAACAACCTATGTATGGTATGCAACAACCAATGGTAAACAATTTCTATAATCCTATGATGCCACAATATCCACCAATGGGTAATATGATGCCTATGTATAATGGATATGGTATGCAACCTATGGTAAATATACCAATGATGCCTTACCAACCAATGGGTATGCAACAACCAATGCAACAAATGCCATCTGTTCCAGAACTAATGGCAAGAAGCAAAGCTATGTTTGGAAATCCTTATGAGGATTTTAAGAAACATCCAGAAAGGTATGCAGATGTACCAAAAGCTGCAAATGGATTACCAGATCCATGTGCGTTAGCAGAACGTAATGCACGTATGGTGCTTAATACTACACCATATGTAATGCCTAATTATATGGGAGGATTTAGAGCACCAATGCCACCTTACTATAACCCATATAATCCATATATGCAACAACCAATGATGCCAATGTTCAATCCAATGATGAACTCTGGTTATGGTAGAGATATGCTTAGCATATTAATATCAGCAGAGAGTCAACTTAATCGTAACAATATGGCAAGTCAAAACAGCTTTACTCAAAAGCTAATGCGTAATGCAATGGAGCTTGAGGGTATTGACAATGAAGAAATAAATAGAAGGTTAAAACCAACACAACCTATCTATGGTCTTAATATACCAAAGCAACATAAGCCTTTGGACGAAAAAGCTCGTAGAAAGAGGGAGATGTTATTATCTCAATTTGACATTTGGATACAAGCTAAAACTGAAGAAGCTTATAGACAATATAAAGCTAGTAGGAATGAACCAATGCCAGTTCTAGTTCCTTCAGTATCTCGTGATTTTGCAGCTTATGTAAATTACGTTAATGAACCTGGCATAGGTTATAACGAATTTGCAAATAGATTAGCTGAAGTAAAACATGCAGAAATGCTTAGTAGTATTAGGAGGAAAGCCAAATATGAAGGCTCTCAGACTTTTATGAACAAAAAGCATATAAATAACAATTTCAGAATGGGATATAATCCTATATATGCTGACAATATGGCAGCAATGTCTATGGTAAATAAACCCTTTCCAACTACATTAGATCCTTATAAGCAATATGCTGATCCTAGATCTGATGAAGAAATAAAAAAAGTAATATATTCAGATGCATCTGAATATAGTAATTGTTTAAGAAGTACTATACCAGATGATCAAAAACTTGTTAATGCAATCAATAATGCAGAACAAGAGCAAAGTGAAGCAGTAGATAGAATATCTACTGACTCTGAAGATAATAAGCCTTATGAAGAGGAACAACCAAAATCGGAAGAGACAAAGGAGGTAGAGACTAAGAAGCCTATAATGGATAATACTGAAAGTCTCAAATGTCTCAGGCGATTTGGATTAAATATAAATGAATATGAGGACTTCGATAACAAAACATTTGACTCATTAAGAGGTCCTCGTGTTTGTGATGTAATAGATCCAGAAAGTATGGAGCTAATACGTAAAGCAGTAAAAAGTCCTAGCCCTCAGAAAAAACTTAAGATGGTTAAGGATATTATTACTGAAAGATGTCCTAGATTAAGATATTTCAATAGAGGCACTAATAGATTTGCCTTTATTGATATATTGGATGATTCATATATATTTAAAATAGGACATACAATGGAAGGAGAAAATGCAACTAAGAATGAGTTTGCAACACAAGATATTCTTAAACCTTTCTGTACTAGAATATTTGATATCTCAGAAGATGGTATATTCTCTACTTGTGAGAGAGTACAAAGATATGAGAAGGATGCATATGCTGAAAGGTTTGATGAAATAAAATATGTGTTACAAGAAGTAATGAGCAGATGTGTAGTAGATGATGCTGGATTACTAACTTTTAATAACTGGGGAATCAGAGAAGGTTTCGGTCCAGTAATATTAGACTATGCACGTTGTTATAGACTTGTGGATAAATATGTAAGATGTAATCATAAGAAAGCAAATGGTGAGTATTGTGATGGCATTATGCAATTTGATACTACATTCTCATATTTTAGATGTCCTAAGTGTGGTCAAACATGTCATATATCTATGGCTAGAGGTTTACAACAAATAGAATATCATAGTTTACACAATAAGTTCTTGGATTATTCTATTAGTAAAGCCATGACTGATATAAAACATTTGGATTTACACATAAAGGTAGTTAAAGGTGATGAAGTATTGTATGATACGGAAGAAGCCAAGAAGAAAAAGGAAGTATCAAACTCTAAGAGGATCAAGAAACCAGTAGAGATTGATATGAGTCAATACTAGGCAGAGATGCCTAGTATTCTTTTATTACAGCGATAACACATAAGTATACAATACTTATGTATTATATATTCAAATAATATTAAAGGAGAGATTAATCATGAAGATTAAAATAATAAGAGCAAATGGAGAGTCAACTACTGTTGATAGTGAAAAGAAAGGAGAACCTACTTTCAATGAAAAAGCTAGGTGGAAAAAACAAAGCAATACTCATTTTACAGTAGTAGCTGATTTACCTAATGGTAACGGTCTTAATAATGATCTAAAGAAAGAAGTAACAGAAAAAGTTATCAATAAAGATCAAGACGAGCAACGTTCTGCTAATAATAAGCAGAATGAAAGAAAGAGGGACAATAGATATCCTAATGGTAAAAAAAAAGAACAAAAAGAGGAAAACTATAAAATAAATAAAGACGGTATAATAGTACCTGAAGAAGAAAAAGAAGTTGTAGAAGTAAATAAAGACTTAGCTGATAAATTAGTTGAGTCTATGACTACTTCTGATGAGGATAAAGACATCATGACAAAGAAGATCATGGAACAATATGGTTTAGAACCTGGAAATGATCAATCTGGTCTAGAAGATGAAGAAGATCCAATAAATGAATATTAAAGGAGTGATATAAAATGACAGGGAGAATATCAGTAACAACAGATATTAATGTAGTATACGATAATATTTCTTCTTGTAAGGTAATTACTATAGTAGATGTAGATAATATTACTAGTGAGCTTAAAGCTATATCTACTATAGCTCCTTTTATGCTTCCACCTTATGAAGTTGTATCTAGAAAACTATGTGATGAAGATGAATCAGTGTTTTCTATATTATACTCTCAATACTTACATCAAGGTGAACCTTTAGAGTTTATAGCTATATTGTATAAAGCTCTATTACAAGGAGTAAATATATTATTATATTTCCCTTCAGATTATGAGCTATTTATAAACGAGCTATTATTTATATTGGCAAATGAATTTGGATTCTGGTTTGATGGAGACATAGGATTAAATATGGGATATATAGGTTTTATAAATGTATTATTATATTCATATGATCTAATATCACCATATGAATTATTATGCTTCATTAAAGATGTATCAGAATTACCAAGAGAAGTCATTGGTAAACTATCTGAAGAACTATTCTTACCGTATGAAGTAATGACATATGAACAGATAGTGCAGTATATTAATAATATGCTTCATAAGCAAAGAGCATCTGATGGTAGTATACTAAGAAATATATGGAGGGTAGATAATAATGCTAGTATTCACAAATAGTCATTGTTTAACTCCAGAGATAGTATATAATCAAGAGAATGTAATATATAATCTATCTTCTTATATAGAAGGGTTCGAAAGAGTTAATATTCTTCCACCCTTCGGATTAGATAGATATAGTAGGGAATTTGATTTAGCATATGAAGAATATATAAGAACCAATGATTCAGTATTCATGGAGTTTATGAAGATAATAATGTCTTTATATAATGGATACAATGTCATTATCTTAGTAGATATGAATAGTCCAATATTCACTAGTGTTACAGAATCTTTAATTATACTATTTGAACAGAAGTATGATTTAATACCTAATATAGTTCAAGAATTAGAAGATTGGGACTCTGTAGAAGAATATAGCTTTTCAGAAAGAGGGATAAATAATTTACTTATAGAAAAAGAGAGATATTCATATATAATAGAAGCGATGAATCTATATAAGTAGATTCATCCTTCTTATTTTTTTAAAAGGAGGTAAATATGTATAGTACTTTGTATAATAAGCACAATTATCTTTTAGATGATCAGAAGTTTTTATTGTCTAATTATATAAGAGAATATGATTTATCTAAAGCTAATATAAGTGTATTATATGCTAGTAAAGTTATAGATGAAGATACTTATAATAGATTATTAGTATCAGATAAAATGGATAGAGAGATTGAAATAGGAAAGATGATAAGAAAAGATTCATCTATTCAAGATACTTTATCTAAAGGTATAATAGAAGCAAAGAAATTATTATTTGAAGCTAATCAAATACAAGATAATGAAGTTTTATCTATTAAGAATGATGCTGTGTTTATTATAGGAAGACCATTATATAATACAGTATTTCTTAATGGATTATTGACTTTCAATAATAAGAATAACTATAATTCATATTATAGATTAGGTACTTATGAGTATTATGGTTATAATATAAATGATGTATATGATATAGACATAAAAGGTATGGGAAGTAAGAGATCTTTACATGAGAAATATATGATAGATTTCTTTAAATATTGTTTCTATATGGCAGAGCAAGTAAATATAAGAGAGATATTAGATTTAGTAAAAGGCTTCTATACAGACTATGTATGTCTTAAATTGGCTAATGGATATTATAGACCATTAAATAGTGAAAGATACTTATTGAGAAATATGCTTCAATATTGTCCTCCACAAGAAGTAGATGAAGTTAGAGAAGAAGATAAGAAGTATATAGATATATCTTACAATCTTAATATACTTAGAGAACTTCATCAATGTTATTCGACAGTATATTTTAATAAGAGGAGATAGTATAATGGATAAACTAAAGCTATATGAATATAATAAACACAAATACGATAGAGGATGTCTATTTACAGTAGATGTAATAAAGAATAGGTATTATACCTATTCTTTTATTTTTTCTATGATACTGAGAATATAAGTGTTTGTAAAACTTCTATATTTCAATTGTATATTATTATCTTGTAATAATCAATAGTATATAATATAAAGAATAATAAAGGGAGGATGATTATTATGATGAATAAAATGTTAGTAGAAAAGTTATCAAGAGAGGACATCGAGTATGTACTTGACAACCTAGGAGACATGACAGAAAGTGAAAGGTATCAAATTGTTAATGCTCTTTCTGAGCCATTAACATTAGATACCTTGGTAAAAGGTTACGACCTTTTACTAAAAGTAATGAGGTTCGAACAAGCCTCAAAAAGATAAAGAATAAGCATTTGCTTATTCTTTTATTTTTTTGTTTCATTGGTTTCTATTACATATCTTAATACTCTAATATATACTCTTTCTGCTATAACAGGACCTAAATCATATTGGTATAATTGTCTTAATTTGCATGATATTGTCTTGCAGTTAGATACTCTATTAGCTACTCTTTCAGCTAACTCTTTTCTTATTTGTTCTTCCATCTTAGGAGTAATTTCTGTTATGTTTTTATAGTTCATATTTATAGTAGTATAGACTAATAGCTCTTCATCTATTATTAGATCTAGAAGACTAAAAGACTCTGCTCCTAATTCAATATTATTTCTTGTTTCAATCTCTTCTAATTGATATCTCTTCTTCTCTATAGAAGTCTTTCTTATTGTTTCTATAGTTATTATTAATGAAAATATAAATATTATTACAGCAGTAGCTATAGCACAAATATCAATCACATCCATTTTCCACACTCCAATCATATATTTTTTCTCTAAGATCTAATAGTCCATTATCATTAGATTCTCCTTCATCTATACTTCTATTTAAATAGTATAATATCTTATAAGCTATGTCTTGAGTTATTCCATCATGATATTCTTCTAAGAAGCTTTGCCAATTACCGAAACACATATCAGGATGTATAAAGAAATCTTGACTATTATGATATAGTTGATGAGAAGTTAATGATAGCATTACTAATTGAATCCTATTATTTTTGTGTTCTTTCTTTAAAAGATTAACTAAATCGAATGTAGTTATATATCCATATGTATTTAGCATATGTTCTGTTATAATAACTGCTATATCAAATATAGTTAGCATATTATGATGCATTTCAATAGTAGCCATTTCATTAGTAATATTCCCATGAAATTGACATCTATCTAATCCTAGATTTATTAGGTATCCTTTATAATGCTTATAAGTTCTACTATGTCTAAATCTAGATATAGCATTATTTAAGAATCTCTCATATACTTGTACATCTAATAAAGATTCTCTTGTTTGATAGAATGGAAGTTCAAATGGAGTATTAGGTGATGTTAATGTAGGATTAATAAATCCTCCTTGTGTATCTATTCCAGGAATGTTGTTATAAGTGTTCATATCTAAAACCCCCTTTAATCATTTAATTATTACATGTATGTTACGCTATGTCATTGTACAGCATTTCAATTATATATTATTATCTTGTCATAATAGTTACATGATTATATAGATACATAAATAAATTATATGGAAGGGAGGAGATTATTATGACAATATATTTTGAAAGCAGGAAAGATTCCTGCTCACATTTTGGTAGAGGAAGTATCTATGAGGATATTTCCTGTATGACATGTCACGATCGCAGGGAATGCAATAACATTAATGGGGAAAGACAGATGAAACATTTTATGGACAGTCATAAAGACTGCATAGGGTGTGAGAATTATGACCATTATGAATGCAAAGGAACATCTTTGTGTTTCGGTCATATAGAAAGATGCAATGAGGAGGAGTACTGTCAATGTATGAATCATTGCATTGATAGTTCTACTGCAAAAAAGATTAAAAATTATAAGTGCAAAAGAAGTATACGTTCACAATACGGTGACGTATACGAAAAAGGAAAAGTATATTCAGTATTGCATACTGAATATGCATACTTTGCACATGTTAAAGGTGGTTGGTGGAAGATGTTTGAGTCTTCCACCATCTTCGAAGATTACTTCGAAGAGATAAAGTAAATAGGTTGGGTCCATTCCAACCTTTTATTTTTTGTATATTTACGTATCTCAACATAGTAGTATAAATAAATAAAAGGAGAGTGAAATCAATGGCAAATAAAGAAAAAGGTAAAATAACCACTAAGCAATTAAGTGAAGAAGTTTTACGTTTAATAGATCAAAAAGCTGTTACTTATGTACAAAGAGATGTACAGCATAATAGTATCACTTCAGGAGGTTTACCACTTCCTGATAATGATTTTGACCATGAATATTATGAGAAGTTTCATAATAACCCAATAAGAAACTGTGTGGCTCATATATATGGAGCAGGTAATGTACCTAAGAATAAATATGAAAAAGATTCAGATTTACTTCTAGTATATCTAAATGGAACTTTGTTATATGAAGATATAGATTATGCAGTAAGTCCTAATAGTGAATACATAAAGAGATTAGACAACTCTACTTGGCTTAAAGTTGGAGATCCTTATGTGTATATTAATACTATACCAAGTGATACACCAGAAGAAAATAAGCATCTATATAGAAAGTTCCCTTCTAATGGAAATTTCTTTTATTTTATAATAATAAAAGGTGCTAGAGCTGATTATGGTTCTATTCAAGGTTCAGATATAATAGATGGAACTATAGAAGAAAGAAAGTTAGATAGTACATTAAAGAGAAAGATAGATGCTAAATTAGATGACGATAATCTAGATCCTATAAGAAACGATATAGATGTAATCAATACTAAATTAGTAAATATAGATCCTTCTCTAGCGGCTAGTGAAGTCCCTGTTGGTACTACATTAAATGCTACTATAAAATATATATTAGAGCAATCTATAGAGCAAACTGATTTCTATAAAAAGTTAAAGACTGCTAATATAAGAAGAGTAGCATTAAGACTAAAACTATATGCTTATAAAGGACAAATCTTTATAGGGGATAATACAGATAATAATTTTACTACAGTATTCTTATTATCAAGTATAGTAGAAGGATTATCAAATAATGGATTAAAAGTTAGTCTTATATTTGATATGACTGAGAGTATAATAAATACATTTGGTGGTCCATCAAATGATTTCTTTACTATGTATACTAAGTTCTTAATAGATACATTAACTACAGTATCTGGTATAAATTCTATAGCAGAATATATAGACCACGCATTCTTATTTACAGACTGTCCTTCTTTATCTAGCAATGAAGAGAAAGAATATAAAGTAAAAGAGATGGTAGATACATTAAGAACCAAAACAGCAGGCAAACAAATTCAATATGGATTCATTACTACATTACAGACTATGGAGTTAGTTAATGGTATAACTGTATTTGATGATTTTGATATTATAGGTATAAATAATGAACCTAATGTATCTGACACAGCTAGTAGAAATGAAGCATTTGTTGCTATGAGACATGTAGATTATTATAGCATATTTGATATGATAGATAAGATATGTAAAGATAATAATAAGAGGTATATAGTTACTGGTATGGGATATAATAAATCAGTAAAGAGTCAAGATCAATATATGATAAACTATATTCAAGCAGCATTTGATATATTTAAACATAGTGATTATTGTGATGAATTCTGGTTAAATGATGTTACTTATAGTAGTAATTATAATTGGATGATTAGTGATGCTACTTATACAGCAGTAAAAAATTTAGGAGGTAAATAATTATGGCTTATACACAAGATAATGTAAATCATACTAATATAAATCATAATGGATATGGGAATCCTCATCCACAATATATAGGATCTACACCAGCGGCTAGTATAACTAATGCTGTAAATTCTACTGTATGTGCTAATTCTAATAATATAGTATGGAATGCTCTTACAATTACATTAAATCAAGATTCTATATCTAAACTAATCAATTGCAAATGTATATGTAATTATAAGATCATAATGGATGATAATAAGAGAATATCTAAAGGAGAATTTACTATTAGAGTAGATAATAGAGGTAATGGTAATATATATTCTGATAGTATAGGACAGTATAATGTGTATATGGTAAATACTAGTAAGACTAGTAAAACTATAGTATATGATATATATGCAGAAATGCCATCTAATGATTCTAAGTGTTATCTTATAAAAGAATTTGAAGATGGAGAGAATTATAATATAGAAGAACATAACTTCAAATTATTGCAAGATAATATTCCTAATCTTTCTAATACTAGATTATTAGGAATGATTCCTTATGATAATAGTAAAAGAACTAAACCTATGGTAGATATAACTAAAAACTATATTGCTATATGCCAATTTAATTCTTTAGTAGCATTAGGAGAAAAGATAGATACTAGATTAAGAATAACTAGGTACTCTAATACTATAGCAGATTGTGCTCATGCAGATATAAGAATTATATATGATTATTCATCTAGTATAAAGAATATACATGGAAGAATAGTAGATATGTATGGTCTTAATACTACTGATATTGTATATAATATACAAGCAGGTAAGGTTACTATATATGCTAAATTAAAATCATTAGGAGATTATTATACTGTACAAGCATTAGATACAATAGCAACAACAAATGCAGAAGTTGATTCTTCAATGAAACTACTTACAGGAATAGATCCTATAGGATTATATGACATAGAAAATCCATTGACATTTATACCTATAGGAAAAACATTATGTGTACCAGAAGAAACAACTGGTTCTGTATATGAACTTAAAGTATCTGGTGGTACAGTAGTAGCTAAAAATATATAAATAATATAATCAAGGTGTACATCACCTTGATTTGTTTTTTGAAAGGAGGGTAATTATGATTAATGAACCAGATGATATAAAGACAGATAATATTCCTCTATTAGATGGTCTTATATATAATATAAAGAAGATAGTTAATTCTATAGTAGTTAAAGAGCAAAACGAAGCAGATAAATATGAAACAAGTGGTATTGAAAAAGAGGCTGATGAATATATAGATGCTATAGAAGATAGAAAGAAGTATTATGATTATAATTATTATTTAGAAGATTTTATATCTGCTGGTGTACCATTGAAAGATGTAAGCACATATCTAATGGCAGATCAATCAGAGAAGGTTAAAAAGCTTCCTGAAGATATTAAACAGAAATTATTTAAGAATAAGAAAGAAAGTATAATAAAGTTTTATGCAGAATCTAATAAGTATTATAGAGATCTAGAAGGCAAACCTAGTTATGATGGTTCTACTAATATATACGTACGACAACAAGACATACCAGATAGATTAAAGTCTATTAAAGCTGATAAGAATATAGATATGTTTACCAAGAATGAAATAGATGTTTTATATGGATGTGGGTTTATGGATACATTATATAATACTTATGGATATGAATATCTAAAACATATGGGTTCTAAATCTATATCACCATACGTAGCTAGAAAAGCAGATGATGCTGATTTATTATATATAGATAGTGGTATACCAGATGTAGTTCTTAATAGATTCAAAGAAAAGTATGTATTGAATAAAGCTTTTATTATGAAGACAGTGTATTCTAATGCATTTAAATTAGAATCTAGATACTATGATAACTTTATAAGAGCTTTCATATTGATAAATACTATAATAGATATGATAGATGAAATACCAGATATGATTATAAAGAGAGAAGTATTTGATGTAAGAATGGTTAAAGTTATAATGGTTAATAGTGGAGTAGAGTATTTTCCAGAAATACCATTAAGATATCAATTAGCTCTAGTAAGAAATTTAAATAGACTTATAAAGTATAAGTCTACTACTAGAAATATAGTAGATATATGCTCTCTATTTGGGTTTGATAATATAGAAGTGTTTAAGTATTATATATTAAAGATAAGAAATGTAGATAGTAATGGTAGATATATCTCAGCTACTAAAGAACAGTATGATTTCAATGATAATAAATGGGAAACAGTAGAAGACTTAGATAAAGAATATAGTCTAAAGTTTTTAAAAGTTCCTATAGATGATATAGCAGATAATTATCTAAGTAACCAAAGTAATTATCTAGATTATGATCAAGTTGCTGCTGAAGATAAATATTGGAATGGAGATGTAGATCCTAAGACAGTAAAAGATACTATATTGAAACATGAATTCAATATATTAAATAGTAAATATCTATCTGTAGATACTATATACAGTCTAGATAATCTTACATTTGAACAGGCTTATTTTGTTAATATGCTATTTGATGATGAGATAAAAGAAGAAGATTTGATGTTACCAGTACCTCTTATCAATAGTTATTCAAAATTTAGGTTAACTGATTTATTTAACTTCTTATTTGCATTAGCTTACGAGTATTTAGAAACCAATGATATGCTTTCTAATATGGAATATGGCGATGATTCTGGGGATTATATAATGGATCTAGATAAAGAGAAAGAAAGGATAGCAGGTAAGAATTATATAATTAAGACTCTATATGTAAGAGGATTTAATTTTAAAGCAGACTTAACTGCATTGGGTAATTATATAGCAGAGAAAGGATTCTCTGCTGAAGAACTAGGTATAGATAAATTTCAAATACCAGATAAATCGGTTCTTACATTTAATCAATTAGTAGAAGTATTTGCTAATAATACTAAGATATATAATCATGTAAGAAAACAATTAGAGAATGCTGATAATAAGAATATATACGAGATATATAAAAAGATATATGATACATTATTCTTAACAGAGCTTACATTAAACTACTATAGAAAACCAGATGGTACTCTATATAAGTCATTTACAGAATTCTTAAAAGATAGAGATAGTATACTATACGAAGTATTACTATCTTTAGAAGATATAGATGATGCTAATACTAAGAAAGAGCAAATTATAAAGATAATAGATGCAGTAGTATATCAAATAGAATTACAGTTAGAAGACTTGAACTTTAAATATTTATTTAATAATCTACCTGGAATATCTGTAGAGTATATTAAAGAGTATATGAAGAAAGTAATAAACTTCTTTAAGTCATTCAAAGTAGATTTCCTTAGTATAAATACTATATATCTATTTGATGATAAATTAGATAATCTTATAAAGATGATAGATGAAGTATCTTTATATACTTATCTTACTAAACAATCTACAGTAGAAATATTAGACAAAGCTGATAGCATGATATCAAAGCTTACTTATAATGAAAATATACCAATGAAAGATAAAGCTTATATCTATGCTAGTTATATAAAAGATCTATACATGAAACAATATATATATCATAAAGAAGATATTACTCTTAATAGTATACACGAATTTAAGAGTAGTATATGTATAGATGATAATATATCTATAACTGTTATAAATGAATAGTAAAACATTATAGTAATCTAAATAAATAGGAGGAAGAACAATGAGTGATAAGATTTTAAATTTACATGAAAGAAATAAGACTCAAGATATAATTCATGATACAGAAATATTAATATATGTAGAAGGAACAGATATACTATTACATAGATTACATAATAAAGTAATAGTATCAGGATCAGCATTTACCGCTGCTAAGCATTTCAATATTAAACCTAATATATGGACACCTACATATAATACTAAATTAGGTATATATACTCCAACAGCAGAACCATACACTGAACCTGGCATAAGAAAAGATGAAATAGTATGCTTATTTGCTATAGGAACAGATGGATGTGGGCAAGAAAACAGCCAAGTATATGATGTAAATTATACTAAATGGATAGCACCAGAAAACTTAATTCCATTTAGATATCAACAACCAACAGATGATTTAAATACTGCTATGAGAAGTAAATACTTTGGTAGAGTTGCTACTAATAGTAGAATAGCATATTACTTTAAGAAATTTGAATCAGACCCAGTATTTAAACAACAATATTCAGATGGTACTCCAATAGATGAAAATGTCTATACAGATGCTAGATTGGATGAAGTAGAATCTTTTGTTGAAATATCATTAAAGATTACTAAAGAAGATTGTAGAGATTTCTTTTTAGCTACTACTGGTATAAATAGTGCAAGAGTAAATACAATATCTCTTCTTACAGGATGGTCTAGTGTAGACGGTGATGGCTTTACTTATTATCATGATATAAGACCACTAACTAAACTAAATTTCCCTAATGAATCTTTAATAGATACATCAAAAGGATTAGATATTATATATCATATATATTATTAATACATAAGAGAGACTTTTAATAGAGTCTCTCTTAATTTATTTATCTAGGAGGGATTTATAATGACCAAGAGAATATCTAAGCATATAATAAATAAAGAGGATGTAGAGTTTCTTTTAAACGTAAAAGAAGAAGATGTTACATTATCATTTATAATGGAGCAATTTGGAGAATTCAATGGTAAATCTAGATTTAGACCTTATGATACTATTACTATACCAAAAGGATACTATGGTAATGATAAGAAAAAGAATAAGAATGAATTTAGAACTACTGTAGGTAGATGGATATACAATAAGTATTTTATAGAAAGAGACTTATTAGATATATTTGGATATGTAAATAAACCAATAACAAAGAAAGAGTTCGGTAAGATGAATAAGAAGTTATCTTATGCATTATTAGAAGAAGATATATCTCTAGAACAATTAAAAAGATATCTTATGAAAACACAAAAGATAATGCCATATGTATCAATATTAGCAGGACATATGACATCTGTAATGTGTGAAAGTAATGAGAAGATAGCAGCATTAAAGAAAAAGTTATTAAAAGAGAATGCTGAAGGTATAAAGAATAAGGATGCTTATGTAGCAGATAAAATAGATCGTGAATTATTAAAAGCTGCTAGAGAAATATTACAAGATGATGAATCTATGGATTACTATAACAGTATAGGTTCATTTGACAACAACTATAAGAATATGTATGTAATGAAAGGAGCCACTAAAGATCCAGATCCTAATAAAGGATATAATATAGCTACATCTAATTACATGGAAGGTATAAAAAAAGAAGACTATAGCGTATATGCTAACTCTCTTACAGAAGGACCATATTCTAGAGCAGTAAAAACAAAAGATGGAGGATATTGGGAAAAATTATTTAAATCAGCATTCCAGCATATAGTATTGGATAAAGAAGGATCAGATTGTGGCACTGATAAATATATTACAGTAAATTTAACAGATGATAATATAGATGACTATATGTATTCTTATATAATAGAAGGAAAGAACTTAATAGAATTAAATAGTAAGAATAGAAATAAGTATGTAAATAAGACAGTAAAGTTTAGATTTGCTAGTATGTGTAAATCTAAAACAGGTATATGTAATAAGTGTGCAGGTAACTTATTCTATAAATTAGGTATTATGAATATAGGTATGGCTACACCAACATTAGCATCTACATTAAAGAATATGTCAATGAGTTCGTTCCACGATTCAACTATTAAGTTTCATGAAATAGACGTCTCAGAGGCATTCGGAATCGAATAGTTATGATAAGAATTTTTTAAAATAAACACTTTTCACGCTATATATAATAGGGCTTCTTTAATACCACTTAATGACTCGTAAAATTATTTTTTTACGAGTCTAATTACATATCATTAAGGAGGTATTAATAAAATGGATATATACTATAATATTAATCAAAATAATTATATTTTTGAGAATCCTATACCAGGAGGTAATGTATTACACTATGGTGCGGGATATGATCCAGAGGTATTTTACTTAATAGACTTTTATAATATAGCAGATGATACGTATTATATAAGTTCTTATGGAAGAGTATTTAATATTGTAACTATGAAAGAAAGAAAACCTGTAAAGAGTAATACAAATTATTATGATGTACAACTAAAATTAAATGATGGAACAGATAAACAATTTAGAGTGCATAGGCTTGTTGCTATGGCATTTATACCTAGAACGCATGAAGATATAGTAAATGGAAGGGATTTTGTCAATCATAAGAATCTGCAAAAGACATTTAATTATTATGGAAATTTAGAATGGGTTACTAATGAAGAAAATATACATCATGCTAATGTAAATAATGCTAGAGAAAGACATCATATATGGTTTGATTTATCTAGAGATAATAGTAAAATATATGGTGCTAAAAGAATAACAGACGAACAAGTGCATACAATGTGTAGATGTATATCTATAGGTAAATCTAAAAGTGAAGCTTTAACTGCTGCTGGTTTGGAAAATACACCAGGTAACATTAGTACATTATGTAATATAATAGCTGGTAGAAGAAGAGTTAATATATCTTCTCAATATGATTTTTCTAATGTAAAATCTAGACAATGTGAAAATCATACTGAGCATATAATTAAAGTGTGTGAATTACTAGAACAGGGATATAGAATAAAAGATATATGTGATATGCTAGACATTTCTGATAATTACAATAAAGCAAGAAAATTTGTAGGCGGAATTAAGAACCATAAAACATATACTAATATATCATGTAATTATAATTTCTAATGATTATATAATCTCTTTAATACATATTATAATTGTATATTATAATATTGAATATAGATAATTGAGGGGAGATTATATTATGAATGAAAGTGTTAAAAGTACATTAAAATTATTAGAGGTAAGAATAAATCAAATGACTAAGTATTCTGAAATGCTTGGTAGTGAAGATGAGAAAACAAAGACATCAATAACAATATGCACATATATATTAGATAGCTTACATCCTGAATGGAAACTAAAGAAAGGATTGAAGTTATCAGATAAAAGACCATTATTAAATATGATATATTCATTTAATACTGGTATAGGTATTGCTGGTTCTCTAAGATGGTTTAGAGAAGCATTAAATGAAGAAGGCATATTACAATAAGAATTAGCTATATAGCTAATTCTTTATTTTTTTATTTTATAGTAAACCTATAGTTGAAAGGATGTGATTATAATGAGGAATATTAATTTAAGAGATTTGAGAGCTATATATTATAGATTCGGTAAAAGTAATCTTGTAGATCATAAGAAAGTAGAGTTTAGAGAAAGAGGGACAGTTATATATATTACAGATGAGTATATGCATTCGTATTATATTAGCAAAGATAGGGATAATGATAGATTAATTATAGCTACAAATCCTATGCCAGATGGATGTAATTGTGTATCTTTCTATACTAAAGATAAAGAAGGTAAGTATAATCTATTATGCATATCATATGATGATAATGTTGAAAAAAGTTATATAGATGATATTAATGTAGAACTCAGATTTATAAATATACCTGAATTATTCTTTAGCTAATACATATTATAATTATATATTATAATAATGATATAATATTAATATATCAAATAATATTAAGGGAGGTCTGTTAATATGGCAGATGAAAAGAAAGAATTAACACAAGAAAGAATTGATACTTTTAAGGAGAACTACACTAGTATTGTAGAAGACAGTTTAGAAATAGCAGAAGCTATTGATGCAAAGAATCCAGACTTAAATTTACATGGTAAATTAGAAAAGGTAATGGATAGTGATAATGACTTTATGGATGTTTGTGAATTAATGAGTGACTATAATGTTGCTGATAATAAATTTACAAATGAAGACCTATACAATTACATTATAGAAGCCAACAAGACAGAAGAAGAATAGAGATAATATGTCTTATTCATAGACAGTTTAGGACTTATTATAAAAATAAGAAATGCGAGACAACACTTGCATTTCTTTTTTTTCATTTAAGGAGGTATATAATGAGTATCATACTTCAAATAAAATAGATAATAAGGTTTAATATAAAGAAGACTATATAGTCTTCTTTATATTTTTATATGATCCTGAACTAATGAATAATAGTAGCTATAATTATATATTATACTATTGTACTATAAATATAAGGATGTGAAAAACAAATTGGAAGAAGAAAAGCAAATATTACCTAATATTAAAACTAAACTATCGTACCCATATTCTGATGAGTATGAGTATATGTCTAAACTAAAAATAATAAATCTAGATCAAACTAGAGAAGAATGTTTATTATCTGGTAAAGGATTCGTAATAAAGAAACAACAAAGTTCTTTAAAGAAGAATCTTAAAGATCCTAATAGTATATTCTCTACAAGATTTGGACAAACATTAACAGATATGAATGCCCACCCAGATAGATATAAGTGTGATTGTGGTGCAACAATGGGAAGACTTAATGATGGTATTACATGTAAAAACTGTGGTACTAAAGTAAAATTTGTTGATGATGATTTTGAGTACTTTGGATGGATAGTACTTAGAGATTATTATGTAATCCATCCAATATTATATGCTATGCTAGATAATCTTTTAGGTAAAGAAAGAAAAGATAATAAATCTAGCTATCTGGAGAATATAATAAAGCCTATTAATACTAAAGATGAAGATGGACATCTGATAGATATATCAGATAAATTAGCAGAGCAACCATTCTATGGTATAGGTATAATGGGATTAAAAGAAAGATATCAAGATGTGTTGAATTATTATTATAATAAGAATCCTAAGAAGGAAGAGACATATGAATTATTAAGAAATATGGAAGATACTTTCTTTACACATTCTATACCAGTATATACAATACATTTAAGACCATTTAAACCAGATGCTTCTAAATTCGAATATGAAGATAGTAATGGTTTATATAATATGATGGCTAAACTTCAAGAAGATATCAATGATGATAATCTTAAAATGGCTAGACAATCAAAACCTAAAGATCAATTATTATATGATATTCAAATGAAGTATATGAAGATATATGAGCATGTATTAGAATCTATATCTAAGAAGAAAGGATATTTCAGAACAGTATTTGGAGGTAGATATAACTTCGCTTCTAGATCAGTTATAGTTCCAGATCCTTCTTTAAGAATAGATGAAGTAAAATTACCATATCCTGCATTATTAGAATTATTACAATTACAGATAGTAAATCTGTTACAGAGATTACATCAATACAATTATATAAATGCATTAAAAGAATGGACTAATGCTAAGAATAATCCTAGCGAACATGGATTAGTATATAGTATAGTAAAAGCTCTAGTAGAGAAAGATAATCCTAATAGAAAGACATTCTTAAAAGCTCTTGCTGAAGAAGAGAAAGATGGATCTATTGTATATTCTGACATGGAATATAATGCATTGAAAGAAAGTAAGAGAAGAGAAATGGTAGGACATAAACGTGGTATTCCATTATTGATTAATAGAAATCCTACAATAAACTACGGTTCTATTTTACAGATGTTCTGTGTAGGAATAAATGATAATTATACAATGAGTATGCCATTACAGGTATTACCATTATTAGCTGCAGATTTTGATGGAGATACTCTTAATATCTTATATATCCATAATAAGAATTACTTTGAAGCTGCTAATAGAGTATTAAATCCAAGAAATGCAATGTATATATCTAAGAATGATGGTACATTCAATAATTTAGTAAATCATAAGAAAGATTTAATAATAAATCTAAATGGTATATTACAATTATCTAGAAAGAATTATAGTCAAGATCAATTGAATAGAATAAGATTGGCTAAGACACTAGAGTAATAAAGGAGAGATAGCATTAGCTATCTCTTTTATCTTTTAAATATAATAAAAAATAAAGTGGAGGAATAATATGTGTAATACAAAACCAAGAGATATGAAATATGTAGGAGAGAATAAATCTATAAAGGACTGTTATGGAGATGCAGTATTTCATTGTATAGAAAATATAATAAATATAGAAACAATGAAGATGGGATATCTAATTAGAGTACCATTAATACATGGAGACGAAGTAATATATCCAGCTGGTATGTCTGGGTTTTATATAGATGAAGAAACTTTATATAGAGATTTTAAATATGTGGATGGAGATAAGCTAGAAGATATAATTCCTGAAGATGAAACTAATATGGAATTCATTAAAGAAATAGCTAGCAAGATAGATAATATATCAGATGAAGATATAGAGAATCTATTTAGTGTGGAAAAGGAAGACAGTAATGAGGGAAATAAATGATGATATTATAGGTAGTAAAATAAATGATGAACTTATTAGAAATAGGAGGTTTAAATTTAAAGATAATATAAGACTTATAGAAGCTAATATATATTTATTATTAAATCCATCAATTCCTAATATGGATCATTCTATATCTTATGCTGTGAAGATTTATGATAATCATAATGATTTATATGCTAGTGATACAATAGTATCCACATATGATAAAGAATCTTTATTAAGAGAAATTAAAGAAGCTAATATATACGAAAGCATAATTAATAAAGTAACAGACTATATAGAAACAGAATACGGTATTAAAGTAAAATAAGCATAATAAAGAACTACTTTAAAGTAGTTCTTTATTTTTTGACTATAATAACAGATTAATAAAACAAGGAGGTGAAAACATGAATAGAAATGACGAATACTTGAAATCATTAACTGGGCGTGAATTTAAACACTTTAAAGGTAAGATGTATAAATATCTTGGTATAGTTCATCAATATAATGAAGTAACACCATATACATCTAGCAGTGAAATAGAATTATATGGTAATGCAATTCATACAGAAACAGATGAAATGCTTACTATATGGACAGATGTATCTAATTCAACTTCTGATAGATTCTTATTTACTATAAATAAGAATAATGATAATGAAGAAGATCTAGTATTATATCAAGCAGAATATGGAGAAAATCTATGTTACTTGAGACCGATAGATATGTTTCTTAGTGAAGTAGATAGAAGTAAGTATCCAGATGCTAAACAGCAATATAGATTCGAATTAGTAGAATAGAATATTAAGAGAGTTATTATGAGAGGGGTAAATAAGCTATGAAGATAAGATTTAGACTAGAAGAAGAAGGATGTAATTGTACAGAATGTGATGGAAAAATATCTATAGGAGATTCTAAGTGTCTTATGACTTTAGGAGAAGTAAAAAATATTTTATGTCATGATTGCTATGAACAATTACAAGAAGACTTAATAAATTCTTATGGAGATTATATAGACGGAGTAGAATACAATGAAGAAGAGTAAGCACATGCTTACTCTTTATTTTTTGTTTTAGGTAAACATTATATTATAAAAGGAGGATGATATATCATGGTAATGAGAGAAGTTAGCCCTATAAATATATTTCATAATGATAATGATAGAATAGATTTTTTAGGTGATATGTATAGAAGTGCAGCTATACCTTCATTAGCTCATTCTTATTCTATAGGAATAGAATATATAAGAGATTGGTTCTTACATAAGTTTAATGATAATAATACTAATTACTTTAAGTCTGTATATATAGATGGAAAGCATATAGCACAAGACTTTAAAAAGTTCTCTATAAACGAAAAGTTAAAGTTAGAGAAACCTAATGTAGCTATAGTACCAGAAATAGAATTAGAATATGATAGAGAGAAGTTAGACTTATATGAGAATGGATTAGATTCTTTATATAGAAGAAGTTATTTAGAGTCTTCTTTCTTTAGAGATTTTCAAAGAAACTTATTCCTTGGTATGAGAATGGAGGCATTAAAGATAAACTTTGAAATTAAAGTAAGAGTAAATAGTAAAGCAGAACAATTAGACTTATATAAGTACATGCAGATAGCATTTAAAGTAGGTATATCTCAAAATGAAAGAATAGATATAGATTATCATATACCATATTCTTTAATGATACAGATAGCAAAAGATGCTGGATTCAGAGTTGAGAATAATAAGATAGTAAATATAGGTTGTTTTATTAGATATATAAACTCTCATTCTTATTTTCCTATAATGTTTAAGTATAGAGCTATTACAGGAAACTATGAATTCTTTATGAAGCTAAGAGATCAATATATGAGAATAGAGTGTCCATCATCTATATCTGCTGATAGTGGTGAAAGAGAAGGAATGACCTATAGTAACTTTGTATTAAGTTTAAATGTAGAATTATTAATGCCTTCTATACAAGTAATGCAATATTATTCTACTAGGAAGCATGATAATATAAGAACTATAGAGTCTGATAAAGAATCAAACTTCATAGGATTGAATAGTATCAAGATTCCAAGAATACCAGATGTAAATAATAAAGGTTGGAATAAGATACTTACTACAGAATGGGTAGAGGATGAATTAGATAAACCATTAAAGATAGAATTTGAAGAATTAATAAGTGGTAGTGATGTAGAAAAGGTAATAAATTATAATAAATCTATGTATTTATCACCTTCTAACTTCATTGAATTTAAGCTATATAACGATGGTCATTATATAGATTCTGCAATTAATTGGGATACCCTTACTCTATTCACTAAGGTCAAACCAAAAAGCATGAAAACAGCTATAGCAGTATATGTAAATCTAGGATATGTAAATGATCAAATAATACAAATGGAAGATATGAAGAAAGATAGATTAGAGAAAAAAGCAAAAATATAGAGATAAGGAAATATCCTTATCTCTTTTAATCTTTGTAAAAGTCATTTAAAACACTTGATATATCTACACTATTACTATTAGACTTAGGTATTGCGTTATTAGTTTTTTTCTTAATAACGATATCTTCATTTTCATTATCAATGCCTTTACAATTATCTATAATTATTTTAGAGAATATATAATTCAAAATATCATCTGTAAGATAGTTTAACTCTTTTTCAGTAAATTCTATATTACTTTCATTAAATTTATGTAGTAATACATTATACAAATGACCACTTATTTCATTTATCCATTCTTCTTTTGTTCGTGTATGCGTATTATAAAAATCATTATAATAATCTTTAGCACTATTTGCTAGCATATCTCCATAATGCTTATAGATATATTCACCAGCCTCTTGCTCATTATTAAACTTTAATTTATGTTTTTTCTTCTCTGATATACTTAGTATTTGCAATGATATTATACTAGAAGTAATGAATCCTAGTATAAAACTAACTATAATATTCATATGTATTATCTCCTTTATAATATTTCTTTACCAGCAATTTTATTTACTATTAGCTTAACTATAACCAATAGTATATACCCTATAACAACGCCAATAAAAAAGCACATTACGCCTTCCCATGTAATATTATTTGAACTCATATTTATCCCTCCTTCCATTAGATAGTTATCGTACAAGTATTATTTTAAACATAGAGAGACAAAATAGATGAGTAAGCTATATAGCTTACTCATCATCTTCATCTTTTGTGTCGTTACTTTTTTGTTCCTCTAGAAATTTCTCAAATGACTTATACTTCTCTGGCAGTAGATTAAACCAGAATATAGCTTTAGTCATTTTACCCATCATCTCAAAACCTATCATACCGCACACAAAACACGGTAGTATTATTATTTTCCAAGTAAAATGTTCTATTATAAAGTCGCTTAAGGAAAATACGAGTATAGATGATACTACAGTTGATAACAATATTCTACTTATTTTTACTTTAGGATTTATACCTGTTAGAGTATCATAAGTATCTTTGGCTAAAGCACCAGCAAAGCAAAATAAAGTTATAAATAAAAAATCTAATAATTGTGAAACAAGTGTTTGGTCGTTTATTAATTGTTCTATCATCTATATCACACCCATTTCAAATTCATATTTCTTCTGACTTATTCAATTTATTTTGTATATATCCTGATACTATAAAGACACCAAAGGATATTACAATAGATATTGATATATAACCTACTTTGGTTTTACCCAATATTAATATATCATTTGTAGCTTCTGTTATCTTATCTTCAGAAAAAGTTAAATCTGATAGATAAGGTTGTATTGTGTCATACATATTTATTCTTTGTACAATTATTATTTTGTAGTTGTTGTTTTTAACTCCTAGAGAATTTACATCTTCATTCCCAAACACGTCACCATTATTAGTTATATAAATAGGTACTAATAATTCGTATGATTTAAGAACATCAAGACCATGTTTATTGCACTGTTGCAATAATTGATCTATATCCATATCGCTTATTACATCATGCTCTACTAATGGCTCTTTCCCTTCCCAAAATATCAATTCTGAATTATTATCCTTGTTTAATATACTGTCTATTGCTAATTGAGAAAGATGTTTATTATGAGTTGTTTTATTAAAATCAGTAATAGGTATTGAAGAAGAATTACTATCATCTTGCACATAAGTAGCTGTCTTATTCCAGATGATAAATCTACTAGATGTGACAAAAGGCTTATTAGAACAAGAATCTTTATTTATAAAGACACTAGATAATTCGTCATCTAATATACTACTCAATTTAGAGTCTTCACTAGGATGTTGAATATCAAACTTTAATTCATCTAAATTGTCTTTATATTCTTTAAGCATCTTATCTTGAATATCATTAGATATTTCATTTAGATACAGATCAGCTTTATTTCTATTCTCTTTTAATATAGTCTTTATTACATTATCCTTCTCATGAGTTGTTGTTTGCAGTGCATTTTGGTATTTAACCTCCATGACATGATAATTACAATACTGAATATATGCATTGATAAGAATACATATGATTATAATTATAGTGCAACAAGATAATACATTTGCTATAAGTTTTTTATTTTTTAATTTTTCCACTTAAAGCACCCCCTTTCATATAAATTACCAAGATGTTAGGGATAAAAAGAGCTAGGGATATCCCTAGCTCATAAAGTATTTTGTATATATCTTCTTATAGATATTTATTACATGTTGCAATATTGCTTGCTTTGTAGTATCATTCTCATCTATATCTTTAAATGATGATAAGTCATAATCAAAACTTTCATTCTTAGATATATTTAAATATACTTCTCCTCTGAATCCATCTTCATATAGAACTATACTAATACTTTCATAATCTGGTATATTTATTATCTTAATATTTTTATCAGATACTTCTAATCCTATCTTATCTAAATATGACTTAGATAAAAGCTTACTTGTAGACATCAAATCTATTAGATTATTATAATCCATACAATTATCACATAAATCTTTTAGATAATGTTTAGTATTAGCAAACCAATCTGATATTAAGTATATCTTTCTAGTAAGACCTTCATAATCAGTATTTATCAAATTCTTCTGTATCAATATATGGTTCATCGATTTCCTCACATCCTATTTCTATACCATGTTTTAATGGACTATCTGAGTCCAATGCTATGTTAAGAAATCTAAGATAAGCTGAATAAAGCAGATTATTAATATATTGCATTAATTGCTTATCTTTCTCTTTAGAATCTTCATTATAATCATTATATTTTACATTGATATGGAATACATAATCTATAGAATAGTATATTTGAATCTCTTTACATCTTATTCTAAAGTCTTTCTTTATAGGATCTAAATCTATTCTTATATGTATTATATCCTTTATCTCTAAAGCAAATGATAATATATTAGAATTGGTGTTTTCTATTATGTGTGTATTAGAATCTTCATAATTATAATCCTTTATAAGAATGTAAAGCTCATATAATTCATCAAATTTTATTATGAAGTCTTTATCTTCTATAGCTTTGTATATTATACTTTCTAATTTGCTTTTGTATCTAGTTATTTCCTTCTTTAGTTTCCATCCTTTATACTTTTTTTGTAAAAAATACTTGTCCACTAAAAGTTGTGTATAAAGCATCATAATATTATCACCATCCTAATCTACTTTTATTATTTTTCCACATTTATTGCATTTATATATACATATTATTTTGCTTCCAGTTCTTTCTGTATGTATTGTATATATATTCTTAATTACATAGTCATGATTACATTTTCTACTTTTTAACCAATTGAATATTCTCATCTGTTCATCATCCTTTAAATATAATATCAAATTCATTTTCTACTTTTAGTCTATTATAATATGCATATACTAATGATAAGAAACATTGTTCGCAATCATTAATAAAATTCAAATGATTTGAGTCATTAAAAGTTAATGTATATTCTTCAAATGCATCTTCAAATTTATCCACTTGAAGTATTATAGCTCCATCTATATGAATATTATAATAGTTCTCTAGCATATATCTATATGCTGATAATTGAAGAAAGTATCTATATCCTACATGATTTGAAGTCTTAAAATCTGTAAGATACACTTGTCCATTTATTTTGATAAGTAAATCATATGTGCCACCGAACCATGGACATACTAAGGCATTTTCCATTCCTATAATTTCTATTTGATTATTTTCTCTTATTTTATTATACCACAGTATAAATGATTCTACACAATGTTTTACTTTTTGCATATCTCTATTTAGATTATCTTTCCTTTCAAAGTAACTCTTATTAGTCTTTATATATTCTTCTATAAAATTATGAGCATCTGTTCCTACATTAGCAGCTGTCTCCATATAAGATGAATATCTAGTTCTTTTACACAATCCTAGATAATTAGACCAATTCATTAAAGACTCTTCATGTAACATAGAGCTTAATATAGTATTTACTCTTGGTACGTTTACTCCGTTATACTGGTACTTATCTTCTTCTATTATATTTTCTGTTTCTAATTCTTTTAGTAAACTTATTATCATTGTAACACCTCCTTTTACGTATTTGTTAGCCTGGTTGTATATTTATAAAGTCAACATATCTATAATAATTTAATTAAAGGAGGTATATATAATATGGAACAAAAGTCAGTAAGTAAAAATTACTCTAGCACATATTTATATAATAAATCAAACCAGTATGAGAAAAATATCTTTGACTTTGTAATGCATGGAGAAGAGATAAATAAACAAGATCCTACATTTGAAGATATAAGATATGATATTAAGAAAAGACAGATAAGTAATTCATTAGTCAAAGTATTAGATTCTAAGAATGTAATATTATTGTCTAGAAGCATGCCAATGCCAAGAGCATTTAAAGTGTTCTGTTGTAAAGATCCTAAGATGAATGATGGAAAATATAAAGTATTTATAGATGTATCAGATATCATTAAAAAGGTCGAAGGTGGATACAGATGTAATAGTATAGATATATTAATAGCTTATTTAGTAGATGCTATGAATACTATGATATATTATATGGATCCAAAGAGATTAATAATGAGAAATGAAATAATCAATGAAGGAGCATATTGTTTTGCTACTTTATTTACTCATGTAATAGATTATCTATATAAGATATCTACTACACCAGCAGTAAGAGCTAAATGCTTATATCTTTCTTCAATGTATTACATGGTAAATATATTAAAGAAAGAACCTACAGATTCTATTAAAACTTCATGTAGAAATATAGCAGGTATTCAACCAAGAGAAGCAGATGTAATAGATCTTAAACTAGATAAAACTAGTTTTGTTAATATAAAATATTTTATAGAAACACTATCTGATTCATTAAGAATAGGTAAATTAACTATAGATACATTCTTAGAGAAATGGTTATATCTATTCGGAACAGGAACTCAATTTGCATTGGAAATGTACCCTTCTTTCTCAGCAATGATAACAAATGCTTATGTAGGTTGTTATCTAAATAATCAAAAGACTATAGAAAAGATATTAGGAAGACATATAATACCATTTACTTTATGTATTCTTAAAGTAGGTCAGGAGTCTGTATAATATGAGTAATATAGTTTACAATAGAGTAGATAATCTAAGACAACGAACAAAAACAGTTGTCTCTAATACACAGGTGGCTAAGTCACCTGCTTTATATTCTCTAATAAATGAAAGAAGGTACTCATTTAAAACACACGGTTTTTATCATTCAATATATTCAGATGATCAACCATCACCTACTATTACTATAAACGGAAAACAAATAGACTTGCATAAGAATGATATGCTTTTTGTTGTCCATAATTTACCTTATAATTTAAAGAAGACAAGACATGTATATGCTGATTCTATGGAGAATATGGTAAGCAATAAAGAGATTAAACCATTCTTATTATTTATAGAAGATACATTCATAAAATGGTCAGATATGATGATTATAAACGATTGTAAATACGGATATATCTTAGTAATAAATCATCCAGAGTTTATGCAAATAGTTAATCCTAAATTACAATCAATACTATTACATGATGATATTGTATATAAAGAAGGACTAACTTCTATACCAGATCAAAATCTATTTGCTTTTGATTCTAATGGATTATCTGTATTACCAGATAATACAGGTAGTACTTATACTTGTATTTCTAGAGGAAATAAATATCATCCATTATTTCACGAAGACTTATCTCTAGTAGAAAATGCTAATACACAATGTACATTAAATACTAATTATTCTATAACAGAATCTAATTGTATTGTATTCAAGAATGGTAAGTTATATACAGAAGCAGATATAGAATTACTAGGAATGAATGTATTAAAGATAGATAATAATACATTCAATGGAGATAATCTAGTATGTAAGATATTCTATTATGCAGATTATAATGATAGAATATACAATAATTCTACAGAGATATATGATAGCGAATATGTAAGAAAGATATTATTAAAAGGAGAGACAGAAGAATATTTAGAAAAAGTATGTAAAGAACAATTTGATTATACTTTTGATAAGAATAAGACATACGAAGAGAATATAACAGACTCTTTAAATTATATAATGTCTTATAATCCTAAATTTATGAATAGTATATATTCTAATGCATCTAATATAATATCTAGAGAATATACTGGAGCCAGGTTAATGCAATTAATGTCTCCTAGTAGATATGTAACATTATCTAGAAATTATGGAGATTACAAGGATTGTTATATTATGATATATCTTAATGGATATTTATATAAAGAATACTATAGTATAACATATCATGCTAGTTACTTTAAATTCTATCTTAGAGATGATATTAAACCTACAGATAAATTTGAGATATTATATTTAAGAAATGTAGATAATACTATAACTCCTATAACATTTGATTCTACTTCAGAGACAGATGAATATATAATAAATCCTGATTTAGATTTAGATCATATAAAACTATTCTGTCCTACACCATATCAACCAGATTTTGATATACAAAAGACACCACAAATACAATATGAATTAGAATTACATGTAGAGAAATTAGATAATGGCAAAGTTAAAATGTATCCAGTAGAACCATATTACTATGATAAAGAATTATATTTAGCATCAGATAATCAATTTAGATATTATCATTTTAATATAGAAGAAGATACAACAGATGTATTATTACCTAGTGATTTTGCTTATTGTAATAATCAAGATAAGTATATGGTATTCTTAAATGAAAAGAAGATAGATAATGATAAGATATTCGTTACAGTAATATCTAAGTCTAGACCTTTTGATTCTATATCAATATATTTATCATTAGAATTACATAAGGGAGATTCATTAGATGTATTCTATATGCCTGGTGGATTAGAAGAAGTAAATGTAACTCCAGAGATTAGTGAAAATGGATTAATCTATATGGATAAGACTAAATTAGCTTATAACTTCGATCCTAATTTATACTTTGTATTTATCAATGGTAAGAAGTTATTACCAGAAGAGTATACTAATATAGGAAGTAATATTATAAAGATAACTACTAATACTACATCTAAGAAGAATATATCTATAATGAAACATGCTAGAGATAATGAGATATTAAAACCATTATTCCAAACATTGTTATCTAAGATAGATGATAATATTCTTAAGAATGTAGAAGCAAGATCTGCTAGTGATAATGTATATAGCGATACAGATTCTGATATATATGATGGAAGAACAATAGATAAACAAGATATAATAGATAAATTAATTCTTGATTACTATTCTAGACCTTTTATTAATCAAGGAGACGTATTTGTATATGATTATGAAGAAGCAGAATGGGATAAAGATGTAGATGGTAATAATCTATTTACTACACTTAATTCAGATAAGCATGTAGACTAGCATTATGCTAGTCTACTTCAACATATTAATAAAATTTTATAATAAGGAGGAATAATAATGAATGGAAAATTTTCTAGAATACCGATAGTTCCTTTAGATTTGAAGCAATCATATAAAGCAGTCCCAAATGAATTATTAGTAGATAGAGCTAATGGTAATATCTATATAAAGAAAATGGACGGAGAATTATTTGATGTAACACAATCAATTAGAGAAGCTGTTGAAAAATTCAATTCAGATAATATATACGTAACTATAGATGGTATTAAGTATACTCTTACTGAAACTATAGTTAAATTCCTAAATGAAACATTACAACTTAAAGAAACTGGAGAAGAAGCTAAATATATCGTAAAACAAGATAGAATAGATGATATGTCTATAGAAGCTAAATTCAAAAGAGTTCAAATAAGAAACTTTGATCAAGCAGAGAACGGAGCTTTACCTCAAAAGCATAATGGTGTAGTAAGATGGGTCAAGCTACCAGATAATCTTAATGAACTATTACAACAAGCAGACGAAGGTAGTCCTGATGATGGTATAAAGACTAAAATTAGAATGATAGAACCTCTAAATGCAAAGGTGTATTTACAAGCTGCTAGAAATCAAAAGACTCCTAATCTACATGAGAATGTAAGAGTTATCTTACCTTCTATATTAGATGAATTCTCTGAAGTATATTGGATGGCTAGAACTTATGCATATCAACCTACATTGATATTCCCATCTAATGTATACTTTAATACAGCATTTCAACCAATGGCTGACTCTCAAAATCTATATATATTTAGAACTTTTGATGGAGGAGAAACTTGGTTGGGAGAATTAAGATCTTATAATAATACTACAGGCGGTGCAACAGATGCTAATGGTGCAGTTACTTTAAATTATTTAAAAGATAATTATTCTACATCATTAGAGAACGATACTAAATACCTTACTAAAGAAGATGCTTCTAAAAAGTATTATAATAAAGAAGAAATCAAAGGAGCATATATGACATCTAGAGAAATGCTTGATAAATATTATGATAAGGATCAAATAAATGATATCTTAGAGAATAAGTATGAATTAAAAGATCCATCTATAGATAAGCAGACTGCATTAATAATTGATACAGATGGAGGTGATATCTAATGATATTCTATTATACTGAGATAGTGAAAGATAATCTTGATATAACCAATGTTATTGGTGGTCAGTTTGTATTCTGTACTGATACATTTGATGTATTCTATGATAGAGATTTAGAGACAAGAATACAAATAGATCAAGGAGATGTATTCTTCTTAAATACTGATGAAGATAGAGAAGCTATACTAAATCCTTTAAAGAATAAGATATATTATGTAAAGAGTACTAATACTCCTTACAGATATAATGGAGCATGGTTTAAAATAACTGATAATGATATGATTATGCAAGTTGTTTTTGATAATGATGAATATGTTCCAGTAAACTTTGCTACTGGTAATAAACAAGTGGCAGTAAACACATTAGCAAGCCAAGTATATACCACTCCTAACTTTACCGCTCAAGATGAAGTTTCTCAATTGACCTTATTAAAAGTAGAGAATAGATATGCTTATGCTGCTAGAGAAAATCAAATGGAATTTGAAATACCATTTCCAATAAAACCATACAATTTTTATAGAGATAAGTTGAATGTAGTTCTTAGAAATCAAGTTATATCTGAGAATAAATATACTATACAAGATGATATGCTTGTATTCAATGATAATTATTATCATATAACTCCAGGTGAATCTATATTATTCACTTTCTATTACAATATATATATAGATTTAAATGCTGGAGTTAAATTAGAAAGTAAGAATATAGGAGAAGGAACAATTACAGAAGATAAGATAGCTCCTAATGCTGTAAGTTATAATAAATTATCAGATGAATTAAAGACTAAGTTAGGAGTAATATCATCTGATGATGGTGTAACCAAAGTATCTATAGCAGAAAAACTATTAGGAAGAACTTCTAATAACTCTAAATACGAAATAGAAGGTAATCAACTATCAAATGCTTTAGATGTAACACTTATCCCATCTAATAATCTAAGTGATGTAGGAATGTATATACGTCAAATGGAATATGATAGTAATCAATCTAAGAGAATGATTAAATTAATTGATGCTGATGGTAATACTTCATTTCCTGGAAATGTAAGTGCTAAATCACTATATGTAGCTGGTAACGAGGTATATCATCCTAATAATCTACCTACAGCATGCCAAATAGGTGGAGGAGAAATTATAGAATTATGTAAATACAGATTTACTTCAAATAAGATATATGGAGTACAAAGTTATAAGAATTCAAAGAATGTAACTACTTTTGGTAAATATATTAAATTTGATTCACCACTAGGTGGCACTTATCAAGTACAAGTAATAGTGCCTAATATATATATTAAACCTGGAGATTTAATAACTTGTAAGGCAGAGATTTTATATAATGGTGTAACAAGTTATGCAACGTATATTATAAATCAAAGAATATATAATTCTCCAGCATCTAATCTAAAGATAAATATAGCAGGAACTTATTCTGATGTATTCTCTATAGGTCCAGGAGGAAGTTTATTTCTAAGTGGTAATATAAACTTTAGTGATGACACACCAGTATTAGTACAAATAATAAAGATTAGTTAAAATTAATTGTCTTAGCTGAAATATGCTAAGACAATTATATTGAAACATCTAAGTATAATTAAGAAAAGGAGTGATTAATGATGCTAAAGAAGATTACATATAGTGAATTAGGAATGACACCTATAGTAGTTGGAGATATAATTTATGTAACTGATAGATATGATTATTATTATGACACAGCTAAAGGTAGAAGTTTAGTATTAGATATAGTCAAAATAGAAACAGAAAAAGAAAGAACATCATTGACATATATACAATCTGATAAATTATATCTAGTAAAAGAAGACAATAAGCTATATAGATATTTATCAGAAAGTGCTTTATGGCAAGCTGTAGATATATTAGAAGTAGTAGATCTATTAACTTTATCTTCAGAATTAGTACCTATTACTATAGTAAGAGATGGTATTAATTATGCACCAAGAACATTAGCTAATAATGTATTTACTGATGACGGAAAGAAGTTATCAGATGTAATGAAAGATTATGTAAGAGATGGTAAGAGATTTGTATTAAAAACTCATACATCATCTTTTACAGTTACAGAAGATAAACAAAGAGTATTTACTCTAGATCCACCATATAATAACTTTGACTTTGCTAAATATCCATTGCATATATTAGTAAATGGTAGATTAGCTAATGAAGCATATTATTATATAAACGGTAATCAACTTATATTCTCTAATGACTTATCTACTGGTATAAAGAGAGGAGATAAGATTATTCAAGTATATCATTATGTAGATATAATATGTGAAACAGATGGTATAGATGCACAATCTATAAATGGTGTAGGATTTACTATCAGTCCTTATCCACCAATAAGAAAAGAAAAAGATGATATATGGATAGATACAACAGAGCATGTAATCAAGCAATATGATGGTGAACATTGGCATGTTGCTGTATCTGCTAATGGAGAAAATAGAATAAACTTCAATGTAAAGAAAGCTACAATGGATGTAACAGAGTTTACAACTACTGTAGATATTGGTATTAGTACTTTTAATAAGGATACAGATTTATTAATGGTATTCTTAAATAGTATATACTTAGAAGAAGGCGATGATTATACTATATCACCAGATAGTAAGAAGATAGTATATGCTGGAGACGAAGCAGGTTGGGATGGTACTGATGTATCTCAAGTATTCAACTTTGTTGTATTTAAGAATGTATCAGATGTAACTGGAGATATAGATGGAAGTTATCTAATAGATAATACTGTTGGATATGATAAACTATCTTTCCAAGTGCAGAATTATATTAAAGATACTAAAGAAATAAAAGAGAGATTAGATACTATAGAAACATATTTAAGCTTCTGCTTAATAATAGAACCTCTAATAGATAGTAATAATGATGTATTATTGACTTCAGATACTAATGAGTCTATCTTAATAGGAGAAAAAGATATATTCAATCAAGGCTAGAAAGGATCTTATGATCCTTTCTATATTTTATTTAAGGAGGAGATGTAAATGGCAAAATGGTGTATAGATCCAGGACATGGTGGATTAGATAGAGGTTTCTCTGGTCAGAATGGAGATGCTGAAGCAGATTATAATTTAAAAGCAGCATTAGCATGCAAGAAAGCTCTAGAAGACAATGGACAGGAAGTAGTGCTTACTAGAGAACATGATGTACAAGTAACATCTGCTGAAAGATGTTCTATATGTAGTAATTATAAATGTGATTACTTTGTATCTATTCATATGAATGGAAGTGATAATGATAGTAGTCTTAGAGGAGTAAATTGTTATATATTTGATAAAGCTGATAGTGTAACAATGAATATGGCTCAAAGAGTAGTCTCATCCGTATATAATTTTATAGTACAAACAGACGAGACTAATTACGAAGGTATAAACGAATCTAGCTTTGCTATAATGAAATATTCTGGTGTACCAACAATAATGATTGAAGGAGACTATATTACTAATCCAGAAGTAGAAGGTCATTTTAATTGTGAAGAATATGGTATAGCTATAGCATATGCATTAATAGATTTTGCAGATGGTCCATTTGATAAAGCTAGTTATGCTCATCCAGAAGAAATACCTAGATATGAAATAAGTAATAATACTTACTATGGAAAGCTAAGAGACTTATTAAATCAATATGGTTATAGAGATTATATGGATAGAATACTAAAAGTAACAGATGACGAACCAGATGCTAAGATGATATATGCTTTATCAAGATGTAAACTTAAAAAAGGTGATGCAAATGATATAGTATTATTATTAAAAGATATGCTTAGTAAAGTGAAGTATCATAATCCAGATACAGGAGCAGATGTAACTCAATTTACATTCAAACACAAGAGTGATCCATTATTTGATAATGATATGGATTCAGTTATTAAATTCATTCAAAAGGAGAATAAATTAAATCCTGATGGCATCATAACATGCAAGTTGTGGGTTATAATATTAACACTTTATTGTAAATAAATTAAAGAGGAGTGATTTACAATGTTACAAGATGTAATATATAATTCATTAATGCCATTATTACAATCATTACTTGTCGCTTTAATAACTATTGGAGTTGGATTTGCTATTTCATATATAAAATCTAAAAAGAAAGATCTTATATTAAAAGCAAATCAAATTAAAGATGAAGATAAAAGAAATGCTGCATTATATGCAATAGATGCTATAGATAATGTATTGAATACAAATATAGTAGCTATGAACGATACAGCTAAGAAGATAAAGAATGCTGATTTAACTGCAGAAAACAGAAAAGAAGAACTAGCTAAGTTAGCTGAAACAGTAAAGAATGATGTTATAGCTCAATTGTCAGAATCTATAAAGAATGAATCATCAACTATTATAAATGATTTAGATGGTTATATTGCTAAGAGATTAGAGAAGAATTTAGATGATTTAAAGAAAGAATCTAATTATCTATCAACTGGTACAATAGAAGTTGCACCATTAAATCCAATAAAGGCTACAGATGAACCACAAGCAATACTATTATCAAATACAAAAGAAGATAATAGCGTTAAAGAAGTATCTATGAATGACGTTGTTATAGAAGATAAATAAAACAATCTTGACTATGTCAAGTTTATATAGATTCCGTAGAGATAACTAACAAATATATCAAAAAAAAAACAATAGCTTGTACTAAAAAAAGACCTAAGGAGAAATCCTTAGGTCTTCTTTCCCGTTTAAATTTACTACATCTGTAACTGATAAATAATTATAAAGAGATTAAAAAAAGAAGAAAGGATGATATTACAATGATAAAAGTAAAGGTATTTACAAATAGTTTACAAAACTCAATGAATAAAAGAGAGAAGTTTAAGTTTATCCCTAAAGGGTATTTAGAAGTAGAAGAATTTGATAAAGATGAAGCATGGAACTTATTAAATTGGAGTAATTATGCAAAAGAGCAACCAAAGGAAACATTAAATACAGAAGTTTCTACATGTTGTAGTGGAATATTATTACAAGAAGAAGGACAAGATGAATGTTATCTTTCATTATCTGTAGGGTGGAAGAGATTCACTAACTTTGAAGAAGCATTTAGATGGATGAGACCAAGAGCAAGAAAGAATTTCTTAATAGATGGTGATATTATATGAGAAAGATATGGAGAAAATTATCTAATGAAGAATTGATATATGCTCTTAATGTCAATACTAATACTAGAGGAACTTTAGTAGAAGTTCATATAGCCGATTTACACTTAGGTGTAAATCGTTTAACTCCTGAATATCAATATAATATATTAAAAGAACAGTTTGTCAATAAGTTATATAATTTAAGATTTGATATATTATCTATAGACGGGGATTTATTTGATCATAAAGTAATGAATAATAATAAGGTAGTATTATATGCTTCATTACTTATAGATGAGCTAGTAAATATATGTAAAGAGAAGAATGCTACTATGGTTTTAATACATGGTACAGAATCTCATGATGCTAAGCAGTTAAAGATGTTTTATCATTATCTTAATGATAAAGATTTAGACTTGCGTATAGTAGAAGACGTTAAGTTTGAATATATTAAAGGAGCAAAGATATTATGCATACCAGAGCTATACGGAAAAGGAGAAGATTATTATAATTATTTTCTTAAAGGTTGTGGTGTATATGATAGTGTATTTATGCATGGAGAATTTAAAGGAGCTATATATAATAACAGACAAGAACTAGGACTAAATTCTCCTACAGCACCAGTATTTGATATGGATGATTTCTGTTTATGTAGAGGACCTATAATATCAGGTCATGTGCATGTAGCAAATTGTTTTAAGAAGCACTTTTACTATACTGGATCTCCTATGAGGTGGCAGTTTGGTGAAGAACAAGAGAAGGGGTTTTACATAGTATTGCATAATTTAGACACTCAGCAATATTATATAGAAATGGAGCCTATATTTAGCTATAGATTTGATACTATAAATCTAGAAGAAGAGTTAATGAAGGATCCAAAAGAAGTCATAGACTATATAAATAAGATAAAAGAAAATGGTATAGATTTTATTAGAGTAAAGTTTGGAAGTCCTACATTACAAGACGCAATTAATAATGTAAAGATAATCAAGCAATACTTTAGAAATAATGATACAGTAAAGATAGATGCCGATATAAATAATACTAGAAAAGTAGATAAAGAAACTCAGAATAAGTATGATGAGTATTCTTATATACTAGATAATAATTTAAACGAATATGATATATTATCAAAGTACATTAATCAACAAGAGAACTCTGAGTTCATTACTCCAGATGAACTTAGGTCTATAGTAAACGATATTTTATAGATATTTTTATAGTAAAAAAATTTGTAGCCAACATAAAAATATCTGAAAGAAGAAAAAAATAATTAAGGTGGGGTGACCAATCAAATGAACGAAGAAATGTTGAAAAGGAGAAATAGGTATAGCGGTCAAAATATAAGATACGTTAAGAATGAAAAGAAAGCTACTATAAATTTTAATTTAAATGAGTTAAACACATTTTGTGCTTATGCTATTACTATAAATAATATGAAGATAAAGAAGAAGAACTTATTTAATATGAGAAATCTATTCTATTCTATAGATTTAGAAAGATATAAAATGAGTGATGACTTATATAATAGAGCAATATTTATAAGAAAGGCAATGGATGCTAGATTAAATCAAGGATTAGAAGATCCTAATTTAATCATTTCTGCTGTAAATGGTGGTATGGGTGAAGATGATTTAGTAGATAGATTAAACTTCATTAATATAACTTTTACCGATGGTGAATTAGATTATATAAATAATACTATAAGCAGCTGTTTACAATATATTTATATATATGAAAATGTAGATGATACAATAAAAGCTTGTACAGATTTCAAAGCAGAAGACTTTGATAATAAAGCACAAGCTGCTAAGAACTATAGTAGAGTAATTACTAAAGCATACACTGATTTAATGAACGTTACTACATCAAATGATGATGAATTAACTTTCAGTCTTAGAGAAGATAAATTAGAACCATCTTTAACTGTAGTTAAAGATCAATTATCTAATCCTTCATTAAAATTAAGAACCTGTATTAAAGGTATGAACGAAATGCTAGGTGGAGGATTTGAAGGTAGTAGAATATATATGTTTTTAGGATTAGCAGGAGTAGGTAAGTCTATGACTATGCTTAATCTAGCATATCAAATGAAAAAAGCCAATAAAGATTATACTACTAAAGACCCAGATAAAATACCTGCTATAGTATATCTTACTATGGAAAACACAGTAAGAGAAACTATACAGAGATTATATGAGATGATAGTAGGACAAGATAAAGATATGTCTAAACTATCTGTACAAGATATAGTAAATCTATTAAAGTCTGAAGGAGAATTATATCTATCTTCAGAAAGCCCAATAGATATAATAATCAAATATAAACCTAATAACTCTGTAGATACTAATTATCTATATGAATTAGATGAAGAACTTCAATTTGAAGGATATGAAATGATATGTCTTATTCAAGACCATATTAAAAGAATAAGACCTGTCAATAGAAGAAATGATATAAGATTAGATCTAGGTGAAGTAGTAAATGAGATGAAAGTATTTGCTCAATTAAAGGATATACCAGTAATTACTGTATCTCATATTAATAGAGAAGGATCTAGAAAGGTAGAAGAAGCTAGTAGAGTAGGAAGACAAAATATTACTAAACTATTAGGACGTTCAACAGTAGGAGAATCTATGCTTATGATAGATAACTTGGACGGTGCATATGTCATAGGTAAAGAAAAGGGTGTAGATGGTGATATATACCTCGGTATAAATAGAATAAAGGAAAGGTATAAATGTACAGATGAGTCTAAATATATAACTATTCCGTACGAGAAAAATAATGATATTAGACTTAAGGAAGATCTATTTACTACAGAAAATATAGTAGACGTTACTAAGAAGAAAAATATTAAGAGAGAGATGACTACTATTGATTTTGCATTTGAAGAAGATGTAAGAAACAGACCTGATATGTTTTATACTAAATATAAAGATACTCCTAAGAGTAGATTGAATATAACAATTCCAGAAAGTCAAACTATGGTTAGACACTTTGTTAGATTTAGATATGAATATAGGTTTGAGCATCTACATGAAATAGTAGATAAGATTAATGCTCTACCAAAAGGACCAAATTTAATTGGTAGACAACTTGATCTTTTTGAAAAGATAATGAACCCTCATAATTTAGACGGTAAAGAGGTAAATATATATGGTATGAATGACGGACTTACTACACCAGAAGGTAAACATGTTGTATGGAGATGTTTTAGTGATAAAGCATATAAAAAATACATGCAATCTGGAGAAAACCCATATTATCAAGGAGGATACAAACCAAAAAAAGAATAGAATGTAGTTTCCTACATTCCACAATTAACTCTATTTTCATATATAGTTTTACTTTCAGAATTTGCTATAGAAGACAATATAGTTTGCATATCATCTATCTTAAGCATATTAAGTTTTCTAAAGTCAAATTCTTTAACACTACACACATTGTTTAGTAATAATATGACATAGTATAATTCAGTATTCTTATATACATCATAAGCTAATAACTTTGGTTTATATAGATACTTATTATATTCATCATCATCAAGGACAACAGTTACTGCCTTCTCTTTGATTAATGGCAAATAATCATTTATAAGATTATAAGAAATAGATAATGTATCTCCATCTTTATCATATAGAGATATTGCATCATAACACAATGAGTTATTACTACATTTTATAAAATCATCAACAGTATATGTTTTAGTAGAATCAGCTGTATAACTAGACATATTCTTATACCTCCCTTATGAGTTCACATTTATCAATATCCCCACCGATAAATGTAACTATGAATTTACTACCTACTTTACCAGCAGGTATATGTTTTGGAACTAATAATTCTAGATAATTACAACAGTTATATTTGGTTTCACCAATAGAACTCTTATTGTAATTATCTATACTTACTGTATTATTTATTTGATTTGTTTGTTTGGCTACAACACTATTATCTATAAATGGCATTATTGCTGGTATTCTGAATTTACAGATTGTATTTGGTTGATAATCCTCTAGTGCTATAGCTATTTCACTATAGTACATCTTAGAATCAGTATAAAAATTATTCATATTTTACATCTCCTATAACTTTTAATTAATAAAATGTTATAGAATAACGTTAATACATTTAAGGAGGAATATTATTATGGTTAAAGATAGTATATATAATTTACTATTGGATTTATTAAATTTACAGGTAATAGAGGAGGACAGATTATTATACTGTCCATTAACAGATTCAGTATTTATATGCGATGGTAAGTATATTAAGGTATATACAGAAGAAGAATTAGCAAATGGTGTTAAACTAGACAAAAGGTCTGAGACATTATTTGATCCAATTAATAATTATAGATTAATAGAAAGGTTATTTCAGTTCTTCTTATGTACATTAAGAGATTATGAGGATGTTACTATAGATAATGTAGTTAGACTTCCACCAGATACTTTAAAGAGATCAGAAATATACATTATGTATGAAGAAGATTATTCAAAATTATATAGTGATAGATTCAAGAATGTATGTCTATGCTTTATAGATATTATATTTAAATATAATAGTATAAATGTAGACCTACATCCATTTGATACTATATAAGAAAGAGAGAGATAGATATGGGATTTATGCTCACACCACAACAAAAGTACATCCATGATGAAGCTTTAAAGTTTTTAAAGAATAATTCAGAACAGCTATTCCAGATTGATGGATTAGCTGGTACTGGAAAATCAGTATTACTTAATTCTATATTACAAGATAGTGGTATACCTAAACACAGAATAGCTCCTATGAGTTATATAGGTCAAGCATGTATAGTTATGAGAAGGAAAGGTATGATGAATGCAAAGACTATACATAGTTGGTTATTTGAATCAGTAGATGAATATGTATACGATAAAGATGGTAATATAGTAATGGATAAATACTTTGATAGACCAAAGATAAAGAGTTCTTGGAAACCTAAACCATTAATAGATATTGATTTAATTCTTATAGATGAAGCATCTGCAGTACCTTATGAGTTTAGACAAGAGATATTATCTAGAGGAACAAAAGTGATAGCAGTAGGAGATTTAGGACAGTTACCTCCTGTATATGGTAATCCTGCATTTTTATGTGATGGAAAGATATATCACCTTACAGAAGTATTAAGACAAGCGGCAGGATCTGCTATATTATATATAGCACATAGAGCTAGACATGGATTACCAATACATCAAGGTTTATATGGTAATGTATTAGTAATAGATGAATGTGATTTGAATGATAATATGCTATCTAGTGCTGATATTGTTATATGTGGTAAAAATAATACCAGAGACTATATAAATAAAAGAATAAGACATGATATATACAAGATAGATCAAGAATTACCTCTATATGGAGAAAAGATGGTCTGTAGAAAAAACAATTGGAACATAGAAGTCGATGGTATAAACTTAGCTAATGGTTTAATAGGTAGAGTAGTAAATGCTCCTGGTGTAGAAGGTTTTGATGGAAAGACATTTACTATGGATTTTAAACCAGACTTTATGAGAAATGCATTCTTAGATGTAAAGTGTGATTATGCTTATCTTACTGCTTCGGCTAAGCAAAGAAACTTTCTTAAGAATGATAGATATAATATATCAGAGAAGTTTGAATATGCTAATGCAATAACTTGTCATATGTCTCAAGGAGCTCAATTTAGAAATGGTATATATATAGAAGAATATCTTAATAAAGATATACAAAACAATCTTAATTATACTGGACCTACAAGATTTACTGATAATCTAATATACGTTAAAAAACAGAAGAAAAATTTTTATTTCTATTAAAAAATATATTTGATTAAACTCTATAGTGTGCAAAATATGATATAATTATATATTATAATATTGGTATGCGATGAGTATGCATACTATAGAGAAATATCAAATAAATATTAAGGAGGAATAAAAATGGGAAAAACAGTATTTAAATATGTCGATGAAGACAAGAGAGAAAAATATTTAGAAAGAATGAAAAAATCAGATGCTCCTGTGTATGCAGATAAGACATATATCTTATTACTTACAGGAGAAGATGAAAAAGGATCCTTTTATAATTATAAGATAATAGAAGGAAGAAAAGAAGCATTTGATTATCTACTTAACTTATTAAAAGCATTCAATGAAGAGAATGAAGGTTATTTAGATATAGAAGAGTCAAAGGTATTGATAGACGGAAGTGATATTTCATTAGATAAAGCGGCTAATGTAAAGAGGTTTATGGAATACGTTTCAGCTAAGTTAAATATACCTTTTGATCCAGATGAATATGACAAAATAAAATAAAGGGGGGTGTAATTCTTGGCTTTTAATAATAAGAAGAAAGCTAAGAGAAATTACTTTTCTCAGAATATACAAGAGAATGGTGAGAATTTCTTAGATTATAAGAATGCACAGGACATGCTTAAAGATGCAGCTAGAATTATAAAGGATTTGGCTAATGAGAATATAGATATTAATAAATACTATTACTTCTTTCAAGAGCCAAAGGTTATAGATGCATGTATACAATATGTATGGACTCAATTACAAGAGTTCGCATTTATATCTATGAGTATAGATTTCTCTATTAATAATAGAGGTAAAGGTGTTATTCCAGACCCTGTATCTATGTCATTACAGAACAAGTACAGGAACAAAAAAGATATATTTGAACATATTTATAATTCTTTGTCATACTATAAAGCTTGCGGGGATGTAAACATATTATACGTTCTTGCTAAGACTATGAACAACAATAGATATTATATAAATAATTAGGAGGTATATCAATGGAAGCAAAACAAGTCATAAGAATAAGAGACACTTATGGTAAAGACAATCTAAAAGTAGTATGCGATAATGTATACTACTTTAATACTAGAGTAGACAATATAATATGGGACGATGCTAATGAAATGCTATATGCAGTTAGAGGTAATGAAGATTACCATTCTAATGATACTAGACCAATAAAAATAGAAGCAGTACCATATGAGCAAATTCAATATATGAACTGCACTAATAATAGAGCTGATGCTAAGAAGATAATGTTAGCTCTAGGATATACTGCAGAACAAGCTGATAAGATTATTCTTAAAGTCGCACCTATAGATATAGAAAGAGGTATGATGTACGATAATAAGAATACATTCCAACCATAAAAAATAAATGAATAAACAGAATTATAATTATATATTATAATTCTGTAATTTATATAAAATCATTCAGAAAACAAATATTAGGAGGAATAAACAATGATGAACAATTACAACAATTATGCACCAATGGGGGCACAACAACAATATGGGTACAACCCAGCATTTGGAGGTACAAGATATGGTCAAGCACCTCAAATAAGATTTAGCCAACCATTGACTAGTGAGAAAGCAAAATTATTAAGAGGAAATAGTGCTAAGTTTAATTTAGCTGTAACACAATCTGAACTTGATAGAGCTTGCTGTACTCATAAGAATATTCAAACTAATAGTATCGCATTAATGGATAATAATGATGGTACTGAAACTTGCACTGAATGTGCAGAAACATTTTCTTTACTTCCATTAGAAATGGCAGGAAGTCAAGAAGTACAAGACATAGTAAATCAGTTCTTGAACTTATTACAATCTATTAAGACTTATTATGTAACTTTACCTGATAAGACAATAGAAGAATTCTTTTCTATGATACCATATGTAAAGAAAGTTCCTGAATTCTTTGTTGAAGCAGCAAATGTATTTAGAAGATACTGTGGTGGATATAATGGTGTTACTGTAGACAATGATCAATATGGATGGGGAATGCTTAATAGTATGACTAATCCTGGTTTCATGGGAATGCCAATGAACAATGGTTTTGCTGGTAATCCAGTAAATAACTTCCCATATGCTAATCAACCAAATGGTGGATATTATGATCAACAACCAGGTCAAGCACCAGGTCCAAATCCATTCGGATTTAATGGAGCTCAACAACAAGCACCAGCTTATGGACAACAACCTATGTATGGAGCTCAACAACAAGCACCAGCTTATGGACAACAACCTATGTATGGAGCTCAACAACAACCTGCATACGGAGCTCAACAACAAGCTTACGCTCAACCAAATGTACCAAATGCAAATGCAGGATGCAACCATCAACATGGTGCAACTGAACAAGTAGCAGTAAATAATAACGGACAAGCAGTTGCTACTAAAACAGAAACAACAACTAAATAGTATATAAATTACAATTATAGAGTATAAGGAGAAATCCTTATACTCTATTTATTTTGTCTTATAAAGACATTTATTTCTTGCTCCACTATAGGGGTACTGATAAAAATATACTATAGTTTAAACACAATATTGAAAAATGTATAATAGTTATATATTATAACTATGGAAAATATTAAGGAACAAATATCTGAGGTGATTATTTAAAATGAAGAAAAAGTTTGATAAAACGATGGAAGCAAACATCAAGAATTACGGAAACGAAATAGAACACTTAGAGTACCCAGATGATATACGAAGAAAACCTGGAATGTATATTGGGGGTAAAGGGAACAGAGGATATCTTAATATGTTTAAAGAGATATTTCAGAACTCTACAGATGAGCTTATGAAACCTTCATCACCATGCACAATGATAAGTGTATATTATGATGAAAGAATAGCAGAAGCTATAGTAGAAGATAATGGTAGAGGAATACCATTCGATAAAATGATAGATATGTTTACTGATGAACATACATCATCAAATTATACTAAGAAGGGAGGAGAATTCTCTTCTGGAGTACATGGTATTGGTGCTAAAGTAACCAATGCTTTATCTGAATTCTTTAGTGTAGAATCTCATATACTGGGAGAAGTAAGATATGTAGAATTCCACGATGGAATTACTAAGAAAGGTGTACAGAAATTAAAGCCTAATGATAAATATCAAGGAACAATAGTTAGATTTAGACCTTCGGTAGAAGTAATGGGAGAGATAACTGTTTCTGTTCAAGATATTTTATATATGATTAAAGCTATTATGCCTCTTACTAAGATTGGTGATACAGTACAATTTAGAGGAGTATTAGCTGATGGCAAAACTTATGATGAAACAATAGTTAATGAGTATGGACTAGGAGGTTATTTAGCAACTATAGCTCCATCACCATTAATAAATCCTATAGGATGTGTAAAGGAAACAAATGAGATAAAAGCAGATATTGTATTCACTTTTGACTCTACTAGTCTTAATGAAAATATTATATCTTTCGCAAACTTTTGTCAAGTAAGAGAAGGAACTCATTTAGATGGGTTTATAGATGGACTTTGTTATTACTTTAGAACTTATATGAATAAGATATTCTTAGCTAATAATAAGAAACTATCTATAATTAATAATGATATAAGAGCAGGATTAAAAGCTGTAGTAAATATATCAGTATTAGAACCAATATTCTCTGGGCAAGCTAAAGAAGTATTCACTAATATAGAAGCAAAAGAATTTGTAAATAAATTAGTGGTTAATTCTTTAAAGGAATGGGCTAAGCTTAATCCTAAAGATTTGCAGAAAGTATGTAAATACATTAAAGAGATTGCAGAGATCAGAGTGAAATCTGAAGAAGGAAGAGTTAAACTTACTACAAAGTATAATACTTCTTCAGTAAATAATTTACCTAGTAAGTATACTCAACCAGTTGAGCATAAGGGTGAATTCATAATAGTTGAAGGAGATTCAGCTAAAGGATCTGCTACAAATGTAAGAGCTAAATATCAAGGTATAATGCCAATAAGAGGTAAGTTACCTAATGCATTTACTACACCTAAATCTAAATTCATGAGTAATGAAGAAATAGCTGGTATAATGATGATTATATCTAATGGTAAATATGGATATACATTAGATCCAGAGACAGTACCATGGGAAAAGATAATATTTATGCCAGATGCTGATGTAGATGGAAAGCATATTAGAGCTTTATTATTAAGATTCTTTATTATGTATTATCCTACATTGATAGAAGCAGGAAAAGTATATAGTGCAGTACCACCATTATATTCTTTAGAGAAAGGTAAAAAGAAGATATACCTTACAGAAAGAGCAGATTATGTAAGATATAATCAACAAGCTTTTACTAAGACTAATACTATAGCAGATATAAATAATAAACCTATAAAACCATTAGACTTAGGTAAGATATTATATGATAATATGAATTATACATATGATATGAATTGTTTATGTGATAATTACGCTGTAGATCCATTATTAATGGAATTAATAGCTTGTAATATAAACCTTACTCCAAAGAAACTAGATAAGGTAGTAAATAAAGTATTTAGATTTATGCATGCTGAAGTTATAAATGGAGTTACTGTAGTAAGAGGATTATTAAATTGTCAATCTAATACAGTAATATTACACCAGCAACTAGTAGATCAAATAGTAAGCACAATAGTACCTTATATACAAAATAACAGAAGCATGTACTATATATTGAATGGACAAGTAGTATCATTATATACATTTATGACAGCATTCGAGAGTGTAACATCAGTACAACGTTATAAGGGATTAGGAGAAATGGATGCTAATGAATTAGCAGAGTCTACATTACTTCCGGAGCAAAGAACTCTTATACAATATACATTAGAATCAGCTAAAGACGAAATAGAACAAATAAGATACTACGAGTCTAATAAAGATAGATTCTTAGAATTAATAACTAATGTCACTAGAAATGACTTAGTAGAATAGGAGGTCAATACAATAATGGCAGAAAGAATAATAGTCAAAGATACATTAGAGCAATATAAAGATGATATGGCACAATATGCTTTAGTCATAAACAGAAAAAGAGCAACCCCAAATATTCTAGATGGTTTAAAACCAGTACAAAGAAGAATTATATGGGATATGTATAATGATATGAAAGCTACATCACCAGCTAATAGAAAAAAATCAGCAAGAATATCAGGTAGTGTAATAGGAAAATATCATCCACATGGAGATACCGCTGTATATGAAACAATGGTTCCAATGGCTAATTGGTATAGATGCTATATACCACTAATATATGGTAAAGGAAACTGGGGTAATATACAAGGTGACTCTCAAGCAGCAGCACGTTATACAGAAGCATCTTTAAATAGCTTTTCAGTAGAAGTAGTAATAAATGCTTTAAGAGAATGCAGAGAAGTTGTTAACTGGGAGAATACTTTTGATGATACTGATAAAGAACCAGAATATTTACCAGTAGCAATACCTCTATTATTAATAAATGGTACATTTGGTATTGGAGTTGGTCTTACAACAAGAATACCACCACATAATATAGTAGAAGTAATAGATGCTACTATAGCATTAATAAAGAATCCTAATGCTAGAATAGTACTATATCCAGATCAATGTATGCCTTGTCAAATAATAGATGCAGATTTCAAAAAAATAAGCAATACAGGTGTAGGTAAGTTTATAGTAAGAGGAATTATAGATATAGAAGAAGTCAATGTCCACATAGGACATAATAAGAAAAATGTAAAAAGAACTTGCTTAGTAATAAAATCTACACCAGACTTAGTTACATTAAATGCTATAAAAGATAAGTTAGATTCTTTGATAAAGGATAAGGTAATAACTCAGATTGTAGATATTATAGAAGATCATTATTCTGATAAAGATGGTATTGAACATATGAGAATGATATTACCTTTAGCTATTGGTGCTGATCCTAATTATGTAAGAGATATGATATATAAGAATACTTCTATGCAATCAACTGTAGCAGAAAACTTCGAAGTATTAGATGGATTACATCCAGTAATAATGGGACATAAACAATATCTATTGAGATTTATAGATAATGCTTTGAATACTAAGTTTAGACTATATTGTCACAGACTTAAGAAGTATCAAACTAAGTATCACGAGAAAGAAGCATATATTAAACTAATGCAATCTGGAGAGATTGATAATATAATAGATATGATTAAGAAGAGAACTGATACTGATGATAATAAACTTATGGAGTATCTTATCAAGAAACTTAATATAACAGATCTTCAAGCTATGTATATTATGAAAGCTAACTTAAAGACTTTATCTATAGGATATCTTAATAAGTATATAGATGAAGCTAATGAATTATCTAATAATATAAGTAGATGTATGGATATGATTACCAATAGAGAATCTATGGTAAAAGAACTATTAGAGGAATTAAAGTACTATAAGAAAAAGTATGGTTGTCCGAGAAGATCAGTTATAGTTCCTAAAGAAGTAATGAACAATATTCCACAAGGAGATTTTACTGTTATACTTACAGAGAAGAACTTTGTAAAGAAAGTATCATTAGGTCAATCTATAGGTAGCTTTAAGAATGATAAACCTAGAATGATATTGAATGGACAGAATACAGAAAATATTCTTATATTTGATAGGATAGGTAAAGTATATAAGTTACCTATACATAAGATTCCTACTACAGATAGAAATAGTAATGGAACTGATATTAGAATGATTAATAAGAAAATTAGTACTAATATCATGCAGATTATGTATGAACCTGAATTAAAAGCTGTATATGATCAAATAAAAGAGTCTTATATGGTTATAGTAACAGCTAAGGGTAATATTAAGAAAGTTACATTACAAGATTTCTTAACAGTTCCACCTAGTGGTATATTCTTTATCAAATTAGATCCAGATGACTATGTATCAGAGTGTATAGTAGCATCAGATATAAATGATGTAGGAGTATATTCTAAACAGAAAGCATTAAGAATGAGTATAGCAGATATTCCATTCCAAAAGAGAAATAATAAAGGAATGAAGTCTATGGCTGACTCTGATGTTATAGATGGAGTATTTAGTATTAATCCAAGTAATACTGATATTATCATAGTAACAGAACACGGAAAGATAAATAGAATATCCACAACAGCATTAGAGTGTAGTGGAAGAAATAGAGCTGGAAAGAGAATAATAAAATTATCTCAAGGTGATAGTATTAAGTGTGTTAAAGCAGGAAATGAGAATAGTATTATCAATATGGAAACAGCTTTAGGAAATGATATGCAATTACGAATAGGAGATATAGAAATAGGCAGTACAGCTAGTACAGGAAAGAAGTATCTTCCTAAGAGTGATATTGTAGTAAGATGTCAATTAATATAAACAATAGAAGGAGATATTAATCTCCTTCTTAATATAATATTATGGGGTGCAGAATGAATGAAAGTATCAGCAACGACTTTAATGAGCAATCAATGTTTAATAAGAGAATACAGAGCGAAACAAGAATATGTAGTAGAGAATTTAAAACAAATTAAATCCATTGTAGAGAATCTAGAAGGTGAAAATAAAGAGTTGGCTTTAGAGATGTTAGATGGATGCGAATATATACTAGATAATAAATAACAAGGGGCGTAATACTTATGAGCTATGGTTATAAAAGAAAAAGAAAACGCTATGATAATACTAAATATAGGACTTTATCAAGCGGAACTAAGTTAATGATTATAACAAATGATATTACTACTAAAGTAGGAATATTAATGGCTAATGCATTTAATCACGATAGAGATGTAATATTAGAATATAAATCTGGAGAATATATAATGCGATTGAAATGTGGTAAATATTCTATAGGATTTATATATATAGATAAGAATGATAATATTACTAAATACACACTATGTTTTGATGATTTACAATCATTCTTTAGTGATGTAAATATAAATAGTCTAATAGGTATATTGAATTATTATATAGGAAAGAAATTAAAAAAGGACTAGTCATATAGACTAGTCCTTTATATTAACTAATATTTTAATTGTATATTATTACTAAGTATACATAAATAAATATAAAGGAGAGATTTATTATGACAAAAGTAAATACTGTAGAAGCTAATGCAAAAATATTATATCGTAGTTTATTAGATGAATCAGCAAGTTATTATTATGATGGAGATAACTATAAGATACTTAAATTAATATCTAATCTAGATAGATTCTTGCATTCTAAATTGAAAGATAATAAAAGCTTTGAATCTGATGAAGAACATCTTGAATATTTATTATCTGTTTTAAAGGAAGCTACATCTAAATATATTTATAAGATATTAACTCTTGCAGAGCTGGATAAATATGATTTAAATGGTTGGAAGGATGCAATAAATATATCAAAAGGTCATTGGCATGAATATGATTTAATTGAACTTCCAGACCTTTATAAGGATTATAATTATATCAATGCAGATTCAGCAAAAAGTAAGGATCTAAAGATATTAGAACAACCATTATATTATTGGTGCGGATTTCAAATGATACCAATTAAAAAAGGATGGGCTATATATTTATAAGAATAGGTATTATACCTATTCTTTTATTTTTTCTATGATACTGAGGATATGAGTATTTGTAAAACTATTATATTTCAATTGTATATTATTATCTTGTAATAATCAATAGTATAAAGAATAATAATAAAGGGAGGATGATTATTATGATGAATAATGATACTTTTGTTGAAAAGCTAACAGCTTTCGAATGTAAGAATTTTGAAGAGGACGATTTAAGAGGACTAGCAATAATAGGAGAAACAATTAGAGAAGTTGATTTCTCTTATGCAGATTTGAGGGATTGTGAATTCAAATATTGCAATTTTATCGATTGCTATTTTACAGACAGCGATTTGAGAGGCGTGCAATTCAACAGTTGCAACATAATAAACACCAATTTACGTGGTGCAGATTGTAGAAATACAAACATGAAACAGACTTCAATGATAAATTGTAAGATCTTTGACGAGACAATCAAAGATATTACATTTTGGTTCTCTGACATCGATGGAAAAGACCCAAGCGATAAAAAATAAAAGTAGCTTAATGCTACTTTTATTTTTTTCTTTTGTCATTGTATATATCTTGAATTTGTTTATGCAAATCTGTTTTCTTATATATATTATTACGATAATCTCCACCTTCGAATTTATCATATAGATAAGTATAATACATTTTACTTACCATGCTTATATCTGCTTTATCTTTATTTCTACCAGGTTCTAATATATCCTTCTGCATTATCTTTTTTATATCTTGTATTTGTTTTTTGATCTCTTTCTCCATTTTAGGATCTATATTATTACGTTTTATTTCTTTCTCTAAGTAATCTATTTGATTATATAATCTAGCTGTTATTGTAGGATGTGGAGAACTAGCACAGAATAATATATTAATTGGCATTATAACTAAGTTTAAGAAATGAATATATAATGGATATTCATATACTTCTCCTTTCTTATTCTTATAATGCTTAGTTTCTAATCCTTCTATCTTTACTAATCCTTTAGCTAAGTCATCACCATACCCATACATAGTAGCAAAACTATCTGCTAATTTTTCATCATTATATCCTAATAGATGACTTAATAATCCTCTTACAGATACAAAGGTTTTTATAGTAGTCTTTTGTTTTTTGCCATCCAACCAATCTTCTATATACTTTATTGGATCATTCTCTATTGCTATTATTTTACCTATATGACCTGTAATTAAATATAATTGTTTTACTACATTTAAAGCATTACTAATAATTCTCTTCATAGTATCTCTAGCTACTACTACATTAGGCAAATGCTGATTCATATACTTCTCTAATGAATTAGAAAACATAACTGAATATTTAGATCCATATTGTATAGTATCTTTAATAGTCTCTATAGCCTTTAATGGTCTAACAGCAGCATTAGCAGCATCGGTTATTAAATCTGATATCATATACGAATATTTTATATCATCAAATATATCTATCTTTTTATCAAAGTTAGAACTAAAGTTATGTCCTATTTCATGTAATAATATAGCTAATACTTCTCTATCTGTAACACTCTTCATTAGTAATAGATCGTAGTATATAAATACAATACAAGAATAATTAGCTTCTTTAGTATATTTAATTCCATCTTTAGTAGGAGCAAGATATTTCTTATGATTCCCAGCATCTAAAGTACTAGTTATAGGAAATGTACATGCATTAACACCACAAGATGATTGTACTGTTAAACAGAAGTTTACAAATCCAAATGTCTTTTCTGCTTGTCTATTAAATGCTATAAGTTCTTCATATGTATTAGCTTTTACTGCTTTAGAATCTTTATCTTTCATACATCTTTTTCTAAATGCAGATAAACAACTTTGAAGCTTCTTTATATCAGATGTCTCGCCAAAATATACTTCATTAAGAACGGTTCTTTGCACAAAGTCTTTATTATATATTCCCATGAATATGCCTCCTTATTTTTTAATATATTTAAATGTTCAACATAGTAATAATTATATTAATTAAGGAGGGTTTATGTATGAAAGATACAGAATCTTTGGTTAAACAGTTGTACCCAAAAGTATCAACAAGTTTATCTAAAAATACTAATAAATATAGACAAGTGATAGCTAGATTTATAGAGAAGAGATCTAAAGATTTATATGATATAGCACCATGTAGTAGAATATACTTTGGAGAGGATGATATAACAGATTTTTATTCTTCTATGGGGTTAAATATAAATGATGCTACTAAAGCATTGCAAGGTACCTATTATTATAATATAGCTAATTTTAATCCTAGAGCTGCTAAAGATGAATTTACTGTTACACTGATGATGGTTATAAGATATTTCTATATTAAGAATATGAGTAAAGAATTAGATATGGCTATGATACATTTAGCATTCTCTGGTAAATTCTACCCATCTATACATTATAGATCATTCCCAGTAACACAGCCATCTGAATATAGATATATAATGGAATATGTAGTAAATAATAAATTAAGTAATAAATATGATATAAAAAGAGAAGGTAGTTTGTTTAAAGCTATACTTAGTATATGTAAAACTTGGTTATCTTCTTATGGTAGTAGAATAAAGAATTCAGATGATGAAGATATAGTATATCTTATACAGCAACTTCATACTAGAATAGGATCTTTTATGAAGAATATAGCTACTATATATTATGAAGTATATAATAATAAAGATGCTTATTTTGTATATGATACAGATAATGCTAGTGAAGATGGATATAAAGTAGCAGATAACGATTCTTTAAAGATAGAAAGAATAGTAGAGAAGACTATGGAGAATATTCAATCTCATGCTATAGATTATAAGATATGTAAAATGGCAGCTGACTCTAATGTAAAGACAGATGAAGTTAAATCTATAATAGAGTCTATACTTAATGATAAAGACAATATAGGAATTATAAAGGAATTATTGAGAAATATAGTTTCAGAATACTTTGTTAATGGTGGAACATCTACTAAAGATGTAAGAGATATAAAGTTTATTACATTCTCTCTTACTCCTAAACCTAATACTAAAAATAAGAATGTAATAAGGCAGAAAGAGATAATAGAACAACTTCTTAATGAAAACTCTACTGCATATAGAAGGAGAAGATCTAGAGAGGCTACTAAGAATAGTTACCATAGATCAATATTAGCATACTTTGTAATACTAATACATGAATCTAATAAATAACGATACAAACTAATCAATGTAAATATATTTATTAAGAAGGAGAGAAAATAATGGGACGATCAAATACTATAAAATTTCATACATTTTCAGAAGCTTTAGATGCTTGTATAAATAAAGGTGCAAAAATGAAATTAGCTAGTTGGGAACAAAATGAATTTGTTGTTTATCAAAAAGGATACCCAGATGGTATTAAATGTAATAAACAATGTGCTGAAGCATGGGGTATAAATGAAGGAGATCTATTTAAATGTAGACCATATCTACAAAAACAAAATTTTGATATGACACATACAATGTGGACACCTTCTACTGATGAATTATTATCTGATGGATGGATGATTATATAGCTAGTACTTAATTGTACTAGCTATTTCTTTTGTCTAAGATATATCTCAACATAATACTAAGCCTTATGCATAAGGTGATAATAATATAAAACATAATAGTGAAGTTTTATATATAAAGGAGGTAATAATTATGTCAGAAGAAATTAAAATGAGAATTACAGACCTTAAAGAAGCTGAAGACGTACAAGGTAGTGATTACCTTTTAGTAGAACAAGCAAAGGGAAGTAGAAAAGTTAAAGTAGAAGACTTACCTTTCTCTGGTGGTCCTGGTGGAACTGGAAAGCCTGGAAAAGATGGTAAATCTGCTTATCAAATCTGGCTAGATGCTGGTAATACAGGTTCAGAAGCACAATTCTTAGCTTCATTAAAAGGACCTAAAGGTGATACTGGAGCAGATGGTAAATCTGCTTACGAAATTTGGAAAGCTGCTGGTAATGATGGTACTGGTGATGATTTCTTAGCTTCATTAAAAGGTAAAGACGGTAAGGATGGTACTGATGGTATCAAAGGTACTGATGGTAAGTCTGCTTATGAAATTTGGTTAGCTGCTGGTAATGTAGGTAGTGGACAAGATTTCTTAAATTCTCTTAAAGGAGAAAAAGGTGACGCAGGTGAAGCTGGTACTGACGGAGCTGCTGGTAAATCAGCATATGAAATCTGGAAAGAACAAGAAGGAAATGCTGATAAATCAGAAGAACAATTCTTAGCTTCATTAAAAGGTGAGGCTGGAGAAGCTGGAGCTAAAGGTGATGCAGGTGAAGCTGGTGCTGCTGGTAAATCAGCATATGAGATCTGGAAAGAACAAGAAGGAAATGCTGGTAAATCAGAAGCAGATTTCTTAGCTTCTCTTAAAGGAGAAAAAGGTGCTGACGGAGCTAAAGGTGACAAAGGTGATAATGGTGAACCATTTAGAATAGCTAAGACTTATAAATCTATAGCTGAAATGAATGCTGATCATGATAATGCTGAAGTTGCTGTAAATAGTTTTGTAATAATCTCTACTGATGATGTAGATGATGAAGACAATGCTAAATTATATGTAAAGACAGAAGAAGGATTTAATATTATAACTGATCTTTCTGGAGCTCAAGGTATCCAAGGTGAAACTGGTCCTCAAGGTCCAGACGGTAAATCTGTATATCAAGTATGGCTTGATAATGGAAATACTGGAGAAGTAAATGATTTCTTAAATAGTATATCTGGTGGTTCTGTATATGATGTATATGTAGAAACTTGCGAAACTGCAGGTACTGAACCATTAAGCAAAGAAGAATGGTTAGTAACAATGAAAGGTCCTAAAGGAGATGCAGGAGAAAAGGGTGCTGACGGAGCTGCTGGTGAAAAAGGTGAAACTGGAGCTAAAGGTGCTGATGGTCAATCTGCTTATCAACTATGGTTAACACAAGATGGAAATGCTGGTAAATCAGAGGCAGATTTCTTAGCTTCTCTTAAAGGAGAAAAAGGTGATGCAGGTGAAGCTGGTGCTGCTGGTACTAATGGTAAATCTGCTTACCAAATCTGGATGGAAAATGGACATGAAGGTAGTGAAACTGAATTCTTAGCTTCTCTTAAAGGAGAAAAAGGTGATGCTGGAGCTAACGGTAATGACGGAGCTGCTGGTAGAGACGGTACTAATGGTACTGATGGACAATCAGCATATCAAATTTGGTTAGCTGCTGGAAACGAAGGTACTGCATCAGACTTCTTAACTTCATTGAAAGGTCAATCTGCTTATCAACTATGGTTAGCACAAGAAGGAAATGCTGGTAAATCAGAGGCAGATTTCTTAGCTTCTCTTAAAGGAGAAAAAGGTGATGCTGGAACTGCTGGAGATATTCCTGTAGCTACTTCATCTCAAGATGGACTTATGAGTTCTGCTAATGTAACTACATTAAGTGCTTTAGCTGAAAATGCAATAACAATTGAATATCTTGATTAATATTAAAGAAGAAGACTTATCTAAAGTCTTCTTCTTATTTCCCGATAGGAGGTAGAGTAACATGTAAGTAAAAATATTATAAGAAGGTGATTATATGATACAGTATACTAATACTAGAGTACAAAAAGTGTATTATCAATTTGAAACGTCAAATAAGTCGTTCTTAGATATGCACCATTACCTTAAAGATACTGGTGTCAAAAATAATAAATTCTTCTTAATACTTACAGATCCAGATTTAGCAGGTATAAATCCTAGAGATCCTAGATTAAATATGTTAATGAAACAAAAAGTATTAAGAGAGTGTATATGTAACTATTGGTATTTCTTAAGAGAAGTAATTAGAATACCAGATCAAGGTGGAGCTGCCAATGGCGGTAAACCTTATCAATTGCATAGAGGAAACTTAGCATTAAATTTCTGTATGATATATAATTGGAATACATTTACAGAATTACCAAGACAACATGGTAAGACAATAGCTGTTATATGTAGACAGTTATGGACATTCTTATTTGGTACTAGTAACTCCGAAATGGTATTTATAAATAAGAAGTTTGAAGACTCTAAGTTAAACTTACAAAGATTAAAAGATATAAGAGATGCATTACCATCATATTTAAGAATGCAAGATCAATATGGTCCAGATGGTAAGAAACTTAAAGTAAAGAATAGTGTTGAAACATTAGAACATCCATTCAATGGAAACAGAATTAAGACTTTAGCATCAGCGAGAAATAAAGTTGCAGCGAACAGTCTAGGAAGAGGTATGACAATTCCATTACCTTGGTTTGATGAATATGCATTTATACCTTATAATGATATTATATATCTAGCAATGGTTCCAGCGTTTAAGACAGCATCTCAAAATGCTAAGAATAACCATGCACCATATGGTATTACAATAACAACAACACCTGGTGATATGACTACTGATGAAGGAACAGCAGCATATGCTATGAAAGAAGCTGCTACTGAATTTACTGAATTATGGTATGATAAATCTCCAGAACAAATACAAGAGATATTATCTAAGAATACTGAATCAAGTTTTATTCATATTAAATTTACATATCAACAATTAGGTTCTTCAGAACAATGGTTTAAAGAAACCGTTATTGATATGAAGAAGGATTGGTCAGCAATCCGACGTGAAGTTTTACTTGAATGGTCTAAAGCATCAGATAACTCTCCATTCAAGAAAGAAGACTTAAATATAGTTAAAGCATTATTAAAACAACCTATACAACAAATAATGCTTGGAGGAATGTATACTTTCAATATATATGAGAAATTTGATTTAAGATATCCTCCATTAATAGGTGTCGATGTATCTGGTGGTTTTAAGAGAGATGCTTCAGCTATAACTATAGTAGATTCTAAAACAACTAGAGTTGTAGCAGATTTTAACTGTAACTTTATATCTACTCCAGATTTAGCATCAGTTATATATGAGCTAGTTACTAAATATATGAGTAATGCTGTAGTTAATATAGAACGAAATGGTGGATTTGGAGCATCAGTATTAGCTAAACTTATTAAAACACGAATAAAGAGAAATCTATTCTATGAAATTAAAGATAAAGTAATAGAAGAAAGATCTGTTGGAATGAATACTGTAAAGAAAACACAGAAAACTAAGATATATGGTTTAGATAATACTCATAATGTAAGAGAATTGTTAATGGAAATATTAAGACAAAGAATGGAATACCATAAAGATAAATTCATATCTCCAATAATATTCTCTGAATTAGAAACATTAGAAGTTAAGAAGAATGGTAGAATAGAACATACTTCTACTGGACATGATGACCAAGTATTTTCATATCTAATGGCTTTATATATTTGGTATGAAGGCAGAGACTTAATGGAAAGATGGGGTATAGAAAAATCTACTATAAAGACAGATCAAGATGCAGAAGAAGCTATAGTAAATCTTGAAGAAGATTATAAGAATATAGTTATAGATTTAGAAAGACGTGATGATGATGAAGATCCAGCAGAAATAAAGAAACAATTAGATTATCTAGCTTCAGATAAAACTATGGGTTTTGAACAATGGATGCAATCTCAAGCACAACAAGATAGAGAAAGCCTTAATAGATTATTGAATACTAAATTAGGAAAGATGGCTTACATGGAGAAATATCACAAAGATGAGGATTATATGGCACAACAAGGGTTATATACAATACCTAACTCTGTATTTATGAATGATGATACCATTGAACAATAAGAGAAATACCTAGTATTATCTAGGTATTTCTTCTTGATCAACATATTGGTATAAAGGAGGTCGATAACCAATGAATAGAATATTACATTTATTCGAATGGAGACTAAACGATATTACGAAAGAATTATCAGATATAAAGAATCAGGGATTTAATTGTATTCAGATATCTCCAATACAACCTTTAAAAGAATACACATATGCATGGTGGTCATTATATCAACCATGTGATTTAACTATTGGTAATAGTTGGATAGGTAGTCAAGGAGACTTATCTTTACTATGCAATAAAGCAGAAAACTATGGGATAAAAATAATAGCAGATGTAGTAATATGTCATATGGCTGGAAAGAACAATGGGGAATTAAAACCACATGAAATGGTGAATAAAGAATTATTAAATAATAAAGACTATTGGTTAGAGCCAAAGATGATAAATGATTGGAATAATAGATATGAAGTTACACATTATTCTATGGGACTACCAAGATTAAATATATACAATCATGAAGTACAAGATAAGATAATCAAATTCTTAGATGGTTTATATGCTAGTGGGGTTAAAGGGTTTAGAGTAGATGCAGCAAAGAATATAGCATTACCACAAGAAGGATGCGATTTCTATACTAGAGTAATGGATAGATATAAAGATCTATTTGTATACTCTGAATTAATATTTACAGATAGACATCTATTAGATGAATACTCTAAGTATACAATGATCCTTACTGAGTCAGAATGTGTAGATAATAAGAAAATAGCATATTTTGAATCGCACGACTCTTTCTTAGATGATACTTTAGGATATACAAAGAATATGGATCAGAATAGAGTAATAGATGAATACGTAATAAAGTGTAAGTATTTTGATAATACTTTGTTTTATAATAGACCTAATACTAGAATGTATATGGATGGTAGAGTAAAAGCTGCTAATCTAAGGTATATATAAACATGTATATAAATAAAATTATAAAGGAGTGATAATTATGTTACCAATAACAAGAAGAATTAGCCCATACAATCATTCGTCTGGAAATGACATAACTTACATAGTTATGCATTATACTGGTAATGACACTGATAGTGCTGCTGGTAATGCTAATTATTTTAACGGCGGAGATAGACAAGCATCAGCACATTACTTTGTAGATGATAATTCTATATACCAAGTAGTCGAAGACTATAATGCTGCATGGCATTGTGGAGATGGGCATGGTAAATATGGAATTAGTAATCATAATTCTATAGGAATTGAAATGTGTTGTAAGAATGGTTCTATTACTACTACTACAGAGAATAATGCTATTGAATTAGTAAAATACTTAATGAATAAATATGGTATTGATACTAATCATGTAGTAAGACATTATGATGCTAGTAGAAAGATATGTCCAAATTGGCAAGCTAATAACTGGTCTAGATGGACTAACTTTAAGAATAAACTAAATGGACCTTCTGTTCAAGAGGAGGATGATGAAATTATGGATGTTAAAAATGTATTTTGCGATGCTTGGTACTTACAAGCATATCCAGATGTAAAAGCTGCTACTGAAAGAGGAGAACTAAGTGCATATGAACACTATAGAGATTATGGTAAAGCAGAAGGAAGAAAACCTAATTGTGGAATTCCTAGTGGTTGGAATGAAGCATATTATTTAGCTAATAATCCTGATGTAAATGCTAATGTATCTAGTGGTACAGGATTCGTTTCTGGATTACATCATTATCTAATGGTAGGTTGGAGTGAAGACCAAAGAAAAAATACTTATTTAAATCCTCCTGCAAGTGCTTCTAAAGAAGAAAGTGATGAAGGAAAAGAAACATGGTATAGAGTTGTAGCTGGTTCTTATAAAGAAAGAGCTAATGCAGAAGCAGAAGTTCAAGCTTTAAAAGATAAAGGTGTAGATGGTGTATTTTTAACTGTATTTAAAAAGTAATAATAAGGCATATAGGGAGACCTATATGCCTTTTTCAACATATCATTGAAATTTTATATATAAAGGAGGCAAAGACATATGACTGATACAATTAGAAATGTAAGATTAAAAGACAAAGATGGTAATATATTACACCCAGAAATTGCAGTAGAATATTCATCATCAGCAAATAGTAATAAGCCATTAGCTAATAAGACTATTACTGCATTATTATCTGAAAAAGTAAATGCTATTTCCCAAGCAGACTATAATACATTACAAAATAATAATGGTGTAGATTCAACTGTTCCTTATTTGGTGATTACAGATGAAACATTAGGTACAGAAAAAAAAGCATTATTATATTATAATAATCAGCTTTATAATTTTGCTAATCCATCTACTGAGAGTAATGAAATACAACAAAAAGTATCTTTAAATGCTACTAAAAATAATAGTATAGAAATAGCTACTGCTGACAGTAATAATAAATTAATGATAGATAATTATAAATTTATCAAAGCTACAGAGAATACAACTTCTATTGTAAAGAAATTTAATAATAGTAATAAGGATAATTTTATATATAATCCAGATGAAATAGATTTTAATAATAACAATACTTTTGTCAAAAATAAATATGTCTATGATGTAAAGATAAATAGTGATGGATTATATGAGAGTGAAGTTATAAATAAAAGTGATTTTTTAGAAATAAGCGAGGTGATATAGGATGGCAAAAGTAGGAGAACAATTATTAGCACCAGAAGCAGGGTGGAAAAGAATAGATGATACTTATGAAAAAATAAAATATAATGGCACTGGTTGGGTTCCTGGATCTGCTAGTGGATTTAATATGTATAATAATACTTGGCATTATTCTTCTAATGTTGGAGATAATATAGATATTTATTTTAAATCAAATAGGATAAGAATAGTCGCAATCACATCACCGGGCTCTATGCAAGATAATAATATAGAATATATTTTAGATGATAATGATATTTGTTATGTTACTGGTTATGGTGAAACTGGAAGCAATCAAGGAAGTTGGCTTAAATATGAAAAAACAGAATTATCATCTTCTGTTCATCATTTAAAAATAGTATTATTAAAAGGCAAAAATACTGGAAATAATGTTATAACTCTCGATTGCATAGATATAGATGAAGATGGATATTTATTAACAGAAGAAGAATATAATAAAACAATAAGTAATTATATAAAACAAGATAACAAATATTATGGATTTTCTGATGATAATTATGATACTACAACCAAAATGTATAAAGAAGTTACCTTAGATAATATAAAAAACTTAAAATACAGCAATTTAATATTTAATCTTACTAAAGAAACCACAATAGGAGATGAAACATTTAAACCTATTGATAAATTTACTAATTTTCAATTAATATCATCTTATAATAAACCAAAGACAATTATAGGTTTTAAATCTAAATCTGGATTAATAGTTGCTAATGGAGATATTTATGCAGGTAGAATATCAGATAGAATAAATAGTTTTACTTTAGATTACACTGTTAATAATAATTCAGCTATTAAAATGGCAGTAAGTTTTAACAATGGTTCTACATGGAAAACTTATAAAGATGGAACATTTCAAGAATTATCTATAACTATACCTAATAAATATTATGCTAATATGACAGATGAAGAAAAGACTAATTATAGCAACGCTAAAACAACTATATTAGAAAATGGATTTAATGCAAGTGATTTATCTAGTATAGATTTTAATATAGATAATTTAGATACTATAAGATTTGCTTATGTATTATATCAAGATAGTATAAATGACGATTGCAAAATGAGTGATTTATCTTGGAATTTCAATGCTAAAGGATATTTACAAAAGATGAAAGATAGTGAGGTAGATACATCTTTCTGTAACGGAATAATTAAGATAACTCCGTTGATAGATTGCGAAATGATAATAACAAATTATAATTATTAATCTCAGTTTATATGGGTTAAATAAAATAATTTTAACAGATATATGTATTATAAAATAAGAAAGGAATGATATAAATGGCAAAACAAGTAAAAATCTGGGATAAAGTTTCTCCTATAAATGGAGTTCCTGCAGAAAAAGTTACTCCTAATTGGACTAACGTAGAAGAAGTAGTACTTATATTAGATGAAAATGGAAGAGTTCTAGAAATGAATGATCCAGCAATCTTAAAACAAAACTTAGGTGTAACTGAAGATAAAACTGCACAAGAAATTGGTGAACTTTGGGTTGCACATGAAGAAGAAATGAATAATAAGCAAGCTCAAGATAAAATTACAATGGAAGAGTTAAAAGCAAGACAAGATGAAACTGATGCAGCTATTGCTGAATTAGCAGCTGCTATTGCTGGAGACAACACACAAGCATAATACAAAAATAAAACAGTATAGGGATAAAACCCTATACTGTATTTTTTATTGTCCATTATATTAAATTATACTAAACGATATACAGATGTTGATGGTGTGTCTCAACATATCATTGAAATTATATATATAGAGGAGGTAAAGAAAGATGAGTGATACAATTAAAAATGTAAGACTTAAAGACAAAGATGGTAATATATTACACCCAGAAATTACAGTAGATGTTGAGCTTAATTCTACTTCTGAGAATCCTGTACAAAATAAAGTTATCAATGCTAAATTAGATGAGGTTTTTCAATCTGTCAGTAATGGTAAAACACTGTTAGAAACAGCTATTACTGACAAAGGTTCATCTGTTTCTAAAGCTGGAGATGTTGCTACATTTGAAGAATTAAAGACTGGTATAGATAATATAAGTACTGGCGTTTGTGAATTAAATATATTTACTCAAACAACAGAGCCTGCTAATAAAAAAGGTCTATGGTTAAATACTGATAGTACCTTTAACAGGATAGAAAATTATGCTGAAGCAACTTATGATAATTTTGCTCAAACTATAAACTATCTTGGATATAATAGTGGATTAGCATTTCAATATTCTAAATCTTGTCAAGTAGGGAAATATTGTTATATCATTGGTGGAAATGGTATAGCAAAAAGAAATTTAAGATATGATATGGAAACCAAAGAAACATCAACAATGGCAGAACTACCTATGGCTCTAGAAAAGGGTACGGTTTGTACAGATGGTACATATATTTATATAATGTGTGCATCTGATGATCATAAAACAAATTATAAGTATGATATTGCAGCAAACACATATACTACTCTACCAAATGGAGTTAATATAGATAGACCTTCATCACAATGTATTAATAATAAGATATATATATTTGGAAACAATGATGATGCTTGCTATATTTATGATTTATCAACAAATACAACAACAAAAATGCCTAATATAACATATAACAATATGATAAATAATAGATCTATAACTGTTGGAGATTGTATATACATCATGTTTGATTATACTAATACAGGTGCATCATATAAATATGATACTACTACAAATACACTTACAGCATTATTAGCCTCTCCATTAAAACATTCTGGAGATGAAGCTGCTATATTTGAAAAGAATGGTTATATATATGTATTCTCACATGATAATACAGGTATTAATGGGTCTGCAATAAATGTAATATACAGATATGATATAAAAAATAATAATTATAAAAAACTAAATAAGACAACAACAAATGATAGAGTTTCTTCTGTTCATTCATATTGTTTCTATAATGAAGTATTAACTTGTTTCGACGATTTATCAACTTCTTATTCTACTTTTAATCTGAATAAAAATTGTTTATATTTAGATAAATCTGAAGAAACTAATTCTGCATTATTAGTAGAAACACCTTATGATTATTTGAATAAAGAAGAAAAGTTTAAAAACTGTTTCTTAACAGATAGTAATGCTTCTAGGGTTTCTTGTGACTCTTATATAGGCAATGGTACTGAATGGACTAAAATATCATAATTACATACCATGATATCATATGATATCATGGTATCTCTTTTGTCTCAACATATCATTGAAATTTATATATAAAGGAGGCAATTAATATGAGTGATACAATTAAAAATGTAAGACTTAAAGACAGAACTGGAAATATACTACATCCAGAAATTACAGTAGATACAGAACTTAATTCTACATCTGAAAATCCAATACAAAATAAAGTAGTAAAGGCAGCATTAGATGCTGCATATAATCCTACAAATAAAGAGGATTTAAATAAAATAGGGCATGATGAAAAAGGAAATCTTACTTATAATGAAGTAGTAGTCGGTGGAAGTTCTATTACAGTAGATGCAGAACTTAATTCTACTTCAGAGAACCCTGTGCAGAATAAAGTTATCAATGCTAAGTTAGATGAGGTTTTTCAATCTGTCAGTAATGGTAAAACAAGAATAGAAACAGCTATTACTGACATGGGAGGAACTGTTTCTAAAAGTGGCAGTGTAGCTAAAATAGGAGAATTAATCTCTGGTCTTGCTACAGTAGCATCAGCACAAGCGAATATATTTGTTCAAGAAGCTGAACCAGAAACTAAAAATGGTTTATGGTTAAAGACATCTAATACTTATGACGATATAGTAAATATAAGTGGTACAGAAAACACTATTACTTATACTAAAATGACAGACATACCACGTAATTTTTGTAATGGTTCTGCTGTAGCTGTTGGTAATGATATATACATTCTTGGTGGTAATGATAGTCCAACTATTAATTATAAATATGATACCACTACTAATACTTATACACAAATGACAGGTATACCATATGGATTTTATTATGGTTCTGCTATAGCTATAGGTAATGATATATATTTATTAGGTGGAGCTGATAGTAAT